>Ga0114962_10000247_pt1 | contig 46756 bp, 45 predicted proteins | sample C_130820_MF_Meta_FD_87017 | JGI IMG/M metagenome (GOLD analysis project Ga0114962, IMG submission 87017) | Freshwater microbial communities from Lake Croche, Canada to study carbon cycling - C_130820_MF_MetaG | ecosystem: Environmental > Aquatic > Freshwater > Lake | place: Lake Croche, Canada... | reverse complement strand
CCAAAACTAATTTTGAAGACAATAAATCCGTTTTTGCATCAAATTTTCCGTGAAAAAAACCATGGGAAGCTAATTCATGCTTGCCTTCCAAACCTTTTATCCAATCTGGATTATTCTCCGCATATACCCCCGTACAAAAAATCGTAATTGGAATGTTTTCAGTTTGAACAACCTTTATGAAATTATTTAAACCCTTTCTAGATATTTCTAATTGCTCTTCCAAGGAAATTTCAAAACCATATTCCAAAGGCACATCACATTCCTCTACATCAATGGTAATTAATATTTTATTCATAATTATTTGAAAAATCCGCGAATCAAGATTAAAGAGAAATTAAGTAATTCCGTCAAAATGGTTTTTGCTTTCATGGTAGAAAAAACGACGCCTTCTCTCACTTGAACATAAATCCAATCTACTCGAATGTTTTTGGTTTTAGAAGCTAAGACTAAAAATTCCATATCAAATAAAAAAGCTGGAATTTTTGTTCTTAAAAAAATCTCCTTCCCATTGTGATTAAATCCTTTTAATCCTGATTGTGTGTCTTTGACTTTAAGTTTCGGGAAAAAGAGGTAATTCATTACTTTCAAGGACAAAGAAAATATCTTCCTCATCATCGGTAATTGATCATAATATTGTTCATCTCTTACGCCAACTACGATATCCGCTTGATGATTCAATAATCTGTTCAACATTTCCGTCGCATTTTCAATCAGATATGGATAATCGGCGTCTGTATAAATGACAATATCACCCCTCGATTGACGAACTGCTTCCCTTAAAGCTGCGCCCTTGCCTTGGTTTTGTTCCAAAGAAATAAAATGAAAATTAGGAATTGCTTCAATCAAAAATTGAATATCTTCAGAAAATATCCCTTGTTTACTTCCGTCATTCACAACATAGACTGAAATAGTGATTTCAGATGAAATTTTCGCTTGAAATTGATTGAAATAATACAACAAATCCTTCGCCCATCCAGCGTGTGGGTTGTAAACTGGATGTACCAAATCAAGGGTGTTTATGACTTTCAAATCTGATAATTTTTCTAAAATTACAAATTTTACAATAATACATCTTCAAATCAAATTTGTTAAACCATAAATTCAAATTAATTTGCAATAAATTTGACCCATTATGCTATTCCCTGAACTTTTAAAAAAAGGTGAGGAGGTGATGATTATTTCACCTGCTTCTCCACCTACTTCTGAAAATTGGAAGAATGGCATACGAGAATTAGAAAAATGGGGACTTATTGTTAAATATGCCCCTCATTTTTTGGATTCACATTTTGGACTCGCAGGTACGGATCAACAAAGATTAGCCGATTTTCAATTAGCGATTAACCAACCTAGTATAAAAGCCATATTACCTTTAAGAGGGGGTTATGGCTGCAGCCGTATTTTAGACCAAATTGATTTTTCACCTTTATTTACCTATCCGAAATGGATTATTGGTTTTTCTGACATAACTGCCATATTGGTTCACTTAGATTCTATTGGTATAAGCGCTATTCACGGACCTATGCCTCATAATTATATGCAAGAAGGTGGAGATGAGGCCCTTGAAAAATTACATCAATTACTTTTTGAAGGTCATTTTTCTATCGAACTGAAAGTTCATCCTTTGAATAAACTAGGTGAGATTTCTGCGCCTTTAATTGGTGGAAATCTTTCTTTATTGGTTCACTTATTAGGTTCTAGCAGTTTTCCTAATCCAGCTGGCAAGATTTTAGTCATCGAAGAAATTGGAGAAAAATTGTATCATGTGGATAGGATGTTGGTTCAATTAAAAAGAGCTGGAGTTTTCAAGCAATTAGCCGGTTTATTGGTCGGGGGATTTACAGATTGCAAAGAGGCCAATTTACGCATGGGAAGATCTGTGGAAGAATTGATTTTGGAACATACCGCGGAATGTAATTTTCCAATCGTTTTCGACTTCCCAATTGGGCATATCCCAAACAATTATCCGCTTCCCTTTGGCAAAAAAATCAACTTATTGGTAAAAAAAGATAAAGTCCAATTATCTGATTAAATCCTATAGAATTAGCCCTTATCTTGCTGCCATAATCCAAAAATATGTTAGCAAAAACTTATGGAAGTGCAGTATTTGGTGTTTCCGCTTACTTAATCACAATAGAAACAAGTGTAGATCAAGGAACAAAATGTTTTTTAGTCGGCTTACCTGATTCAACCATCAAAGAGTCTATACAAAGGGTAGAATCAGCGATTAAAAACATCGGATTCTTTTTTCCAAGAAGAAAAGTTGTTGTTAATCTGGCTCCTGCAGACGTAAGAAAAGAAGGTTCTGCTTATGATTTACCTATCGCTTTATCCATCTTACATGCCTCTGAACAAGTGCATTTTCAAGAACTAGATCAATTTGTTATCATGGGAGAACTTTCTTTGGACGGAATTCTTCGTCCCATAAAAGGTGCTCTTCCGATTGCAATGGAAGCCCAGAAAAGAGGGGTAAAAAAAATTATTTTACCAAAAGAAAATGCTATTGAGGCAGCTGTTGTAAAAGATGTAGAAGTATATGGAATGGAAACGTTGTATGACACTATTCAATTTTTAAAAGGAAAACAATATTTCCCTCGCATCGAAGTAGATGCAAGAGAATTATTCTTCGACAAAATGCAAAGCTTTGATGTAGATTTTTCCAATGTGCAAGGGCAAGAAAATGCCAAAAGAGCTTTTGAGATAGCTGCCGCAGGTGGACATAATTTAATCATGGTTGGCCCTCCAGGAGCTGGAAAAACCATGTTGGCAAAGAGGATTCCGAGTATTTTACCTCCACTCACTTTAAAAGAAGCCCTTGAAACTACCAAAATACATTCCGTCGCAGGGAAATTAATTGGCAAATCTTCTTTGATTTCAACAAGACCCTATCGAAATCCTCATCACACTATTTCAACGGCGGCATTGGTTGGAGGAGGAACTACCCCACAACCCGGTGAAATTTCTTTAGCACACAATGGAATTCTTTTTTTAGATGAACTCCCTGAATTCAATCGAAATTCTTTAGAAGTGATGCGACAGCCTTTGGAAGATAGAAGGGTCTTGATTTCTAGAGCTAAATGGGCAGTTGAATTTCCATCTAATTTCATGTTAATTGCAAGTATGAATCCATGCCCCTGCGGTTACTATAACCATCCTAACAAAGATTGTGTTTGCGGGCCAGGGATTGTCCAAAAGTACTTAAATAAAATATCCGGCCCTCTTTTAGATCGAATCGATATGCATGTAGAAATTACACCAGTCAATTTTGAACAAATGACTTCAGACAGAGTGGCTGAATCAAGCCAAAAAATTAGAGACAGAGTGATATTAGCAAGAAATTTACAAATCCAACGTTTTGAAGGAAGTGTTAACATCCACTGCAATGCTATGATGAGTTCAGAATTAGTAAAAAAAGTCTGTCAATTGAATGAAGTAGGGCAACAAATATTGAAAAATGCGATGGAAAAACTACAGCTATCAGCCAGAGCCTACGATCGTATATTAAAAGTTTCAAGGACGATAGCAGATTTAGATGTTTCTAATAATATAGAGGCGCATCATCTCGCAGAAGCAATTACCTATCGAAATTTGGATAGGGATAATTGGGCAGGATAATGTATTTTTGAAAAAATATAATCGTATGAAAAAACTAGCAGGAACCATTTTATTTATTTTACTTACCTATTTTAATACTTTTTCTCAAAAAATTACGAATCCATCTTTCCGTAAATTAGACAACTTAGAGAATATTTTCGAACTAGCGAGTAAAGAGAAAAAACCTGTTTTTATAGAAGCCTACTTACCAACTTGTCATCATTGCATGGCCTATGATGAGACGCTAAAAAAACCAGAAATAAAAAATTACCTAGGTAAAAACTTTCATGCTTACCAATTAGATCTTAGTCAAAAAAAGGCAAATGCTTTTTTAAGAAAAAATAAAATATACATCGCTACCACTCCATCTTTCATTGTATTTTCTCCCGAAGGTAAAATTTGGAATATTCAGGCCGCTGGCGAAGAAACGAATAATGTCAAAGATATCATTGCATTGTTAGAAATGGCAAAAGATCCTGTAAAACGCCAGCAAGCATTGGTTGAAAGTTTTGACAAAGGTGTCAGAAATTTGTCCGACATGATTTCGGCGGCCTCCTATACTCGTTTGAAATTAGATACAACCAAAAATATTGAAATTGTCAATGAAATTGTAAAAGATATTCCAGCCTCTGATTACGAAAATAATATAAGCTTTTTAATTGTTCAAAAAGTAATGATGGATGAGGAAAATCCGCTATTCGACCATTTGGTCAATCATATGGATAATTACACCAAAAATTTTGACACGCTCAGTGTGAAACAAGCGATTGAAAATACTGTTATGATAAGTTTATACAATAAAAATGCGTCGAACTACTCAGAAACAAGATTTCAAAAAATGAAAAATGCGTTAAAGAAAATAGGTGTGCCGGATAAACAAATTGCTACTCGATTCATTTACATCGAGGTGATGAAAGATTTTAAAAACAAACAAAATGACTCCGCCATTGCAAAAATAAAGGCTTTTTATGGTGCAGTCGAGATACCGATTAGGGAGAAAGAATTTTGGTGCAAAACGATTTTAAAATATTTACCAGCCAATTCGACTTGTCCTTTGTAAAAACATATGAAAATTGATTTTTGTAAAATCTTCACCAAAAAATGAACGCTTTAACAAAGTATTTGTAAAAATTATTTCAATTTTACGCAAGTTCAATTAATGAACACAACCAAATTAATTTTTCACAAGTAAATAAACGATTCTTTAGATCATATGAATCAAGATTCCTTAACATCCTTTAGTATCAAGGAAGTAAAGCTAGAGCGTTTTGACTCGCCTTATCATTTCCATGCTGAATTGGAATTAACATTGATTATTTCGGGAGAAGGTAAAAGGTTTGTTGGAAATCAAATCTCTGATTTTGCACCAGGAGATCTCGTTTTATTAGGATCTAATTTACCTCATTGTTGGCAGAATCATCGATCTGATTGGTTGAATGATAACGAAAATTATTTAGCTTCTCAGGCCTTGGTCATTCATTTCAATCAAGACTTTTTAGGAGAAACTTTCATGACTCAGCAAGAATGCGCAAGCATCAAAAATTTATTCGAAAAAGCGAAAAAAGGTTTTGTCATACAAGGGCCTACTCAAGACAAGATTGCAAGAGAGATGCTTCAATTAAATAATTTGGCACCCTTTCCTAAATTAATTTCCTTTCTACAAATGGTCTATCATTTGAGTATTGCAACTGCTGACCTCCAACCGATTGAAAGTAATGAATCAATATACTCTATTTCTAAAATTGATTTGGAAAGAATCAATAGAGTATATGCTTATGTCATCGCTAATTATACACAAGAGGTGCATTTAGATGAAGTAGCGCACTTGGCAAATATGACAGAAACAGCTTTTTGCAGATATTTTAAAAAGGTTACAAACAAAACTTTTGTCGAATTAGTTACAGAGTTTCGAGTAAAACACGCTTGTCAATTACTAAGAACTAGCACTAAATCCATGGCTGAGATATGTTTTGAAAGTGGATTTGGAAATCTTTCACACTTCAACAAACAATTCAAAGATTGGATGAAAGTGCCTCCTCTTCAATATCGTAAACTGACAAAAGAGTGGCATAACTTATAAATTTAAATAAATTATTCTAGCTTGGTTTTATCTTTTTCTGGGAATAGCATACTTAAAATGATACTTACGGAAAGTATTCCTATGATTACCGCTAATGAAGATAATGTTCCAAATCCTATTTTTTCTAAAAAAGAATGAGCCAACATTTTAACCCCCACGAAACTCAACAATACACCTAAACCAATAGGTAAAAATCTAAATAACCCCATCAAATTAGATAAAAAGAAGAATAGAGAACGCAAACCCATTACGGCAAATACATTAGAGAAAAAGACAATGTAAGGATCTTTGGAAATGGAAAAGATAGCAGGTATGGAATCAACAGCAAATAAAATATCCGTAAATGCGATAACAACTACCACAACAAAAATTGGAGTAATGAATATCTTCCCCGTTTTTCTAAATTTAACAAAAAAGCGACCCGTAACATTTCGTTTGTAAACATTAAAAAATTTAGAAAGTGTTTTTACCACGGCATGATTTCCGGGCTCAATATGCTCTTCACTTTCTTGACTAAATAATATTTTAACACCTGTATACACCAAAAATGCCCCGAAAACATAAATAATCCAATCAAATTGTTTCAACAAGGCCGCACCTAAAAATATAAAAATCAATCTTAAAACGATTGCGCCCAAAACTCCCCAGACCAAAATTTTCTTGTAATATCTTGCTTGGACACCAAATGAATTGAATATTAAAATGAAAACAAATACATTATCTGCCGACAAAGAATATTCGACCAAATAACCCGTAATAAATTCCAAAGACATGTTATTTTGAAAAACAGACAATTGCTCCTCAAACGACCCTGTCCCTAAATTGATGTGTTTGGCGAATTCTTGCTGAACACTATTTAAAGAAGTGATATCACTTATTCCATGAACGAGTGCACCATTAAATTTCAAGAAAACATAAAATAAAACGGCTAATATGACCCAAACTCCACTCCAAAAACCTGCCTCTTTAAAGGTAACATCTTTGTCTGGTCCCGTCCTAAAAATACCTAGGTCAATTAACATAATTAAAATTACGGCAACTGAAAAGACAAGAAAAAATACAGATTCACTCATAAATAATTAATTTTGCTGTTTAATCAGACAAAGTTCGTAAATCTTTGGCTTAAATCTTATGTACGAAGGAAAAAAGGTAATTGTTGTTATGCCTGCTTATAAAGCAGCCTTAACTTTGGAAAAAACGTATAATGAAATTCCTCACGATTGGGTGGATGAAGTAATTTTAGTAGATGACCATAGTCCAGACAATACTGTTGAAGTGGCGAAATCAATTGGTATTAAGCATATTATCCGACATGATAAAAACAAAGGTTACGGAGGAAATCAGAAATCTTGCTACACCAAGGCCTTGGAATTAGATGGAGATATTGTCATTATGCTCCACCCCGATTATCAATACACCCCTCTTTTATTAAAATCAATGATATCAATCATTGGAAATGGCCTTTATCCAGTTGTTTTTGCTTCAAGAATTTTAGGAAAAGGCGCATTGAAAGGAGGCATGCCGATTTATAAATACATTGCAAATCGTATTTTGACCTTATTTCAAAATATTTTGATTAATCAAAAACTTTCAGAATATCACACAGGCTACAGAGCTTTTTCCAAAGAGGTTTTACAAGCCGTTTCTTTCACGAAATGCGACGATGATTTTATTTTTGACAATCAAATGGTACTTCAAATTTTTTGGAAAGGATTTGAGATTGGAGAAGTTACTTGTCCGACCAAATACTTTGAAGAAGCCTCTTCCATTAACTTTAAACGTAGTTCCATTTATGGCATAGGAGTTATCTGGTGGTCAATTCGATTCAGATTAGCTAAATGGGGATTGAGTTGGGATTTAATGAAATAACATAACCCCTCGCGCTCGGCGCAGCCGAGTGCGGAATTTGAATTGAACCTGTAGTTTATTTGTTTAAAAACAACAAGTTTTGTTCCTATTCCACACGCAGCATACCCAAGCTTACCTACAATCTAAATACAACTCCGGCTAAAAAATTAAATCCTGCTTGTGGATAATAAAAGTTCTCAGAAATAACTTTTTTATCATAAACGTAACTATACGTATATCCGTTGGAAGAATACAAACTATTAAAAACATTGTTCAACAATACATTGAACTGTATATTCTTCGCCCAATTCGCTTTAACGGTATAAATGAATCGGATATCTTGTGTTAAATAAGCTGCAATCGACTTTGCCTCATTAGACGTATTGTCCAAATACTGTTTTCCAACATATTTGGTTAAAAACGAAGTCTGTAAACCACCCAATGTATATGTTAATTGATTACCCAAAATAACATTGGGAGAAAAAGCAATATCCGTATTTCGATGATTGATCAACAATTCTTCAGATGAGTCATAATCTGTCATACTTTCCACAAAATAATCGATTTTATTTTGACTCAACGTTCCGTTCACTTGCCAATTAAATTTTGCAGATAGCGCATAATTCAAACTAGCTTCTAGTCCCATTCGATAACTCGAGGCAACATTTTTCCGGATTGCTTCACCTACATTATTGACAGCACCTGTTAAAACCAATTGGTCCTTATAATTCATTGAATACGCATTCAATTGGACACTGTATTTAGCCGTTTGTTTGGAATATCCAACTTCGAAATCCGATAAATATTCTGGTTGAGGTGTTTTACCTGGATTATCAATAAAATCTTGTCTACTAGGCTCTTTACTTCCAACAGACCATGACCCAAAAATCTTGCTTACCTCATTTATTTGATGTGTCAAACCGAGCTTTGGATTAAAAAATTGATAATTCGAGTTTTGAGTAATATCCTGTCTTTTATCTGCTATTCCACGCATGTCGTAACCAACCGTTCTTATTTGTAAATCGGCATAGGCTAACCATCGATCAGTTAATTGAATATTTAATTTGGAATAAAAATTAACATCTGTTTTATTCGATTTGCTTTCGTACCAACGATGTCCCAAATAAGAATTGGGCAGATGATCACCACCCACTACTTCCCCAAAATGTCTTCCGATATATTGATTCCAAGCTCCCCCAAAAGTAAACTTCAAACCTTTACTTCCAGCATAATTAAAAGAAAAAGTCGTTCCATAAAAATCATTATCCAACCACTTTCTACGAATAATATCCGTATTATGGATGAATTCACCATCCTTTACAAAAGATTTCAAGTCATAAACCAACAAATCAGATGCTGGCTTGAATTCCTCGTAATAACCTCTTCCATACGTATAATGTAGATTGAAATCCATGTCCCATTGTGCAGACAAACTATGGTGAGTCAAAAATTGATAATGGTCTTGTGCATAATTGTCTGTTTGATTGGCATACGTGTAATAATTATACGTTCTTCCACTTGTTAACAAATTGGCGGCCTCCGCCTCACTTAGCCAATTGCGGTCAATATAGGCTTGCATTCCAGGCAAATCATTGTTCACTCTGCTCTCTGGTGTACCATACCAAGATTGGAACGTTTTTTCTTTTCCTGCAAAATAATTCAATCTAAAAAAGGATTTCTTCGCAAAATAAGCTGCCGATAAATAGGCAGATTTTAAATCAGAAGTTGCTCGATCAATGTAGCCATTTGAAACGATTTTAGAAACACGACCATCTATGGTAAATTTTCCTTTCAATAAACCTGTACCAAATTTTAGAGTAGTTTTTAACGTACTAAAAGACCCTGCAGATGCATTCAATTCAGCATATGCCTCTTTTTCAAATTGATTAGTTTGCATATTGACAGAACCTCCAAACGCGCTTGCTCCATTGGTACTTGACCCAACACCTCTTTGAATTTGGACTGAACTGACTGAACTAGCAAAATCTGGCATGTTAACCCAATAAGTTCCTTGAGATTCAGAATCATTCACCGGTATTCCATTAATGGTAACATTGATACGAGTGGCATCGGAACCTCTAATTCTAATTCCTGTGTAGCCCACGCCTGCTCCTGCATCTGATGTCGTAACTACCGAGGGAGTGAATTGCAATAAAACGGGCATATCCTGCCCTAAATTACTTTTTTTCAATTCATCCGAACTAAAATTTGCATAAGCCATTCCAGCATTTTCATCTGCCCTAATGGATTTCACTACTACCTCATCATTCAAAAAATTGGATTTCTTTAAAGTGATTTTCAAAAATTGATCCATCACTTTTATCGTCTGCTCTTCATATCCCACGAAGTGAATAGAAATTTCTTGATTGGGAGGCAAACCTGTCAATACAAAATGACCCCTCGAATCCGACAAAACTCCTTTTTGAGTGGATTTCAATTGAATGGAAGCTCCCCAAAGTGGAGTAAAAGTTTCTTGATCAATGACCAAACCTTCTAAACGAATTTTCTGCCCATAGACGGAAACAGAAAAAATCAACATACAGATAAACAAATAAACGATTGTCGTTACCTTTTTCATTTTTGAAAAGTTTAACAACAGGTAAAGGAGTCAAATCCTGTCTGATTTAACACAACACCCTAAACATCGATGATTTTTTTGAGTTTTCAGCGCTAAAAACTCGACAAAATCCCTTCGACGGCATTACCCGTATCAGGTTCAATGGGTATATTCTCAGCCCTTTTTATCGGGCACCCCTTTTTGTGGATGCACAAAGATACAAAAATTCCTACCTTTGCAAGCCTGAACAAAAAAACTTACCCTTTGGAGGTAACTTATGATAGTAAAAGATTTTATTGCTCAATATAAATCAGACGGAATTATACAAACAATTTCTGAGCAGGTTTATACTGCCCAAACTGGTGAAAGATTTCACATAAAAGGCATCTGTGGATCATTAGATGCAGTTTTGATGGCGAGCCTTGAAAAGAAAAATCCATTCTTTATCGTTTGTCAAGACAAAGAAGAAGCTCAATATCTCTTAAACGATTTACAAGCTTTGGTTGGAGATTCTTCTGTATTGCTCTTCCCTATGTCACACAAAAAACCTTATGAATGGGAAGAAGTAGATAATGCCAATGTTTTAATGCGTGCAGAAGTATTAAATGTTCTGAGTAATTACGATAATCAAGCGCTTTGGCTAATAACCTATCCTGAAGCTTTGACAGAAAAGGTAATTAATCGTAAATCTCTGATCAAAAATACTCTTTCTATCCGAGTTGGAGATAAAATAGACATCAATTTTGTCGCTGAAACCTTGAATGAATACGACTTTGAAAGAAGTGATTTTGTATATGAAGCTGGGCAATATTCTGTCAGAGGAGGAATTTTAGATGTTTTTTCTTATGCCGCAGAATATCCTTATCGACTTGATTTTTTTGGCAACGAAGTAGAAAGCATTCGAACTTTTCACCCTGAAACACAATTGTCGATAAGCTCGGTATCAGCCATGCATTTGATACCAGATGTTCAAACAAAATTAATTCAAGAAACAAGAGAAAGTTTTTTCTCTTTTCTTCCAAAGAATTCCATTATTTGGCTGAAAGATCAGAATTTATTATTTGAAATCGCAGAAAAAATATTTCAAAAAGCAACAAATGATTTCGAAAAAATAACCTCTAACAGTGGAAATATTCAAGTAATTAATGAACCCAAAGAACGTTGGGATGACAAAAAATCTTTACAAGCCGCTTTGAAACAATTTACTTGCGTTGAATTTGGGAAAAGAGCCTATGCTAAAAATGCTCAAACGATTGATTACCCTTCTAAAAATCCTGGATCCTTTCAAAAAGATTTCAATCGTTTGGCTCAAACATTTTTAGATAATCAATCCAGTGGTTTTCAGAACATCATTTGTTCCGAATCACCCAGACAGCTCGAGCGTTTAGAGGTCATTTTTAATGAAATAAATACAAGTATTCAATTTAAACCTTTGCTCATTTCTTTGAGGGAAGGATTTATTGATGAACATCAAAAAATTGCCTGTTACCCTGACCATCAATTATTTGAAAGATTTCATCGATTCAAAGAGAAAAATAAATTCTCTAAAAATAAAGCATTAACCTTAAGGGAATTACGGAGTTTACAAGTGGGTGATTTTGTTACACACATTGATTATGGAATTGGCCGTTTTGCAGGACTCAATTTAATAGATACGGCCAACGGAGAGCAAGAAGTTATCCGTTTAATTTATAGAGATGATGATGTACTATCTGTGTCTATTCACTCTTTACACAAGATTTCAAAATATTCAGGTAAAGAAGGTACACCTCCGAGTATGTCCAAACTGGGCTCTCCTGAATGGGAAAACAAAAAATCTAGAGTTAAGAGGCAAGTAAAAGACATAGCCAAAGAGCTAATTGCCTTGTATGCCAAAAGGAAATCTGCCCCAGGTTTTGCTTTTTCTCGAGATAGCTATTTACAAGCAGAATTAGAATCTTCATTTATTTACGAAGACACACCAGATCAATCAAAAGCAACCATAGATGTTAAGACTGACATGGAAAAACCACACCCGATGGACCGCTTGGTTTGTGGTGATGTGGGATTTGGTAAGACTGAAATTGCTATTCGCGCGGCATTTAAAGCCGTTGCCGATTCCAAACAAGTGGCAATTTTAGTCCCTACTACTGTTTTAGCCATGCAACATTTTCGGACTTTTCATGACCGTTTAGCAATATTTCCGTGCAAAGTAGAATACATCAATCGTTTCAAATCAGATAAACAAATTAAAGAAACATTGGCCCGAGTGGCCAGCGGTGTAACCGATATTTTAATTGGCACACACCGATTGGTCAATAAAGATGTTTCGTTCAAAAATCTAGGGTTAATGATAATTGATGAGGAACAAAAATTTGGTGTTAAAGTAAAAGAACGTTTGAAAGAAATGCGTGTGGATGTAGATGTTCTTACTTTAACGGCAACGCCTATTCCAAGAACACTCCATTTTTCACTAATGGGTGCACGAGATCTTTCGATCATAGCAACTCCTCCACCTAATAGACAACCCGTTGAAACTAAGCTCGTAGTATTAAGTGATGAAATACTACGCGATGGAGTCAGAGAAGAACTTCTTAGAGGTGGTCAAGTATTTGTTGTACATAATCGAATTGGCGAATTAGAAAGTACAGCCAACCGAATCTTGCGATTAGTGCCAGATGCCAAAATTGGTATTGCTCACGGACAAATGGATGGAGATAAATTGGAAAAAGTCATGATGAATTTCATAGAAGGTCATTATGATGTATTAGTGGCTACCAATATCATAGAATCTGGATTAGATATCCCAAATGCTAATACAATTTTTATCATCAATGCCAATCATTTTGGACTTTCAGATTTGCATCAAATGAGGGGACGGGTCGGCCGTTCGAATAAAAAAGCTTATTGTTACTTTGCAACCCCTTCCCTTTCTAATTTAACTAGCGAAGCGCGCAAAAGATTAAGTGCATTAGAGGAATTTTCAGATTTAGGCGACGGAATAAAAGTTGCGATGCGCGATTTAGATATCCGAGGTGCAGGTAATTTATTGGGAGCAGAACAAAGTGGATTTATCAATGATTTAGGATATGACATGTATCATAAAATTTTAGATGAGGCTGTTCAAGAATTAAAAGAAAATGAATTTAGAGCTTTGTTTGAAACAGATTTAAATCAAGTCGCTGAATCTTTACATGTTGATTGCCAGATCGAAACTGATTTACGAATATTAATTCCAGAATCCTATATACAAAGTATATCTGAACGATTAGCACTTTATACCCGATTGGATGAAATTGAAGATGAAAAAAGCTTGAATGAATTTGTTTCAGAAATCCAGGATCGTTTTGGAGCAATGCCTGATGAAGTGAAAGATTTAACAGAACTGGTAAAAATTCGTTGGAAGGCTCAAGTATTAGGAATTGAAAAAATCCTTCTCAAAAACAATAATTTAAAACTACATTTCGTTTCATCAGAAGCGCATCAAAATCTAACAAATAACATTATTGGTAAAGTTATTAACTTTGTAAATGCTCGAAAAAGTCAATGCCAATTAAGAGAAAAAGCGGGTAAATTAATTTTACAAATAGAAAAAATTGATAGTATTCAAGAATTAAATACTATTTTAGTAAATATTTTGGGCTAATTTTGAGTGATTATATCAAATGCCTAATTTTGTTTTTACAATACGGATCGAAAAGAATATATAAATGATTGCTAAAATTAAATTTGCTTGTGTTTTTATCACTAGTTTATTCCTTCTGACTTCTTGCCCAAGCAGCTTGAAGAATAATAAACCAAGTAGTGTGAACGTTGGTGGTAAATCAACTACTACAGGAATAGCATATAATCAAAAGGGTGGCTTTCAGGTGGACAAAAAATTCAGTGGACAATTAATTGGTCCCAATTTAGTGTTTATTGAAGGTGGTCGATTCACCATGGGTTCATTGGAAGAGGATGTGCTAGGTTTACACGACAATATTGAGCGAACGATTTCTGTTCAATCTTTTTATATGGACGAAACAGAAATCGCAAACGTTCATTATTTAGAATATTTGTATTCCGTCCAAAAAGACTCTACTCAAGATTTTTATGAATCAGCTTTGCCAGACACAACTGTTTGGAAAAATGATTTAGCATTTAACGACCCATACGTAGAGCAATATCTGCGATTTCCTGGTTTTCGTATGTACCCAGTCGTTGGTGTCTCTTGGAAACAAGTCAATGATTTTTGTACTTGGAGAACAGCAGCGGTAAATAAACAAATGGCAGGTGGAGATAAACCCGTCAAGGTAAGTAAAGCAGATGCTAAAAAAGCTGCAGCTACAGGAACTAGAACTAATACACCCGCTCGGTTAACCATAGAGTCGGGAAGAATTTTACCCTCTTATCGTTTACCGACAGAAGCTGAGTGGGAATATGCGGCAAAAGCCATGATTGGAACTCAGCAAGAAGATGAAAATCAAGGAAATCAACGTATTTATCCGTGGGATGGTCCTTCTTTACGTCAGCCGACAGGTAAAGGTCAAGGGTCAATGTTAGCCAATTTCAAAAGAGGAAGAGGTGATTATGCTGGAATTGCCGGAAAATCAAACGATGGAGCTATCATTACCACTGAAGTATACAAATACGCACCAAATGATTTTGGTTTATATCAAATGGCAGGAAACGTAAATGAATGGGTACAAGATTTATACCGTCCTTTATCTTTTCAGGATTTCAATGATTTAAATCCTGTACGTCGAAATGATGTCTTAGACAGAAAATCCCTGTACGATAAAAAGAATTATAATTCATTAATTGATAACAAAGTTCGAGTTTATAAAGGTGGTTCATGGGCTGATGTTTCTTATTGGCTAGCTCCAGGTACACGCCGTTACTTGAATGAAGATTCATCATCGGCAACTATCGGCTTCAGATGTGCGATGATTGCTGCCGGAATGAATAAGTAAATTATGAAGTATGAAGTATGAATTATGAGTTATGAAATATTTTTAAATATTCTAACTAAAATTGTTAAAGCATCATAATTCATACCTCATCATTCATCATTCATTTCAAGGCTGCTAAGGCTAAAAATGAAATTTTACTAGCTCCAGCTTCTATTAATTTTTCTCCAGCAGCAAGCATTGTTGCACCAGTTGTCAAAGTATCATCTACAATCAAAACATGTTTTTGTAAAATCAAATGATTGTTTTGAACTTCAAAAACAGATTCTAGCGCAGCAAAACGATTTTGTCGATTTTGTTGAATCAAGGAGTTTGCGTAGGTTGTTTTCATTAAAATATGATCATTATATTCGGCTTGAATGAATTGTGCAATGCCATTTGCAATACAAGAAGCTTGGTTGTAGCCCCGCTCTATTAATCGTTTTTTGTGCAAGGGAATAGGAATTATTACATCATAATCTTTTGCATCAGGGAATTTCGCTAGTTCATTTCCGCACCATGCACCTAAAAATTCCCCTAATTCAAACTCTCCTTTGTATTTTATCTGATGCATTAATTTTTGTACCCTAGCGCCTTCTGAAAAAATAAAAAAAGTGTGAACGTCCTGATAATCAATCAATCCTCCAAATTTATTAGACAACCAATTAGGGCTAGTTAAGAACAATCCTGGCCTGGGAAGAGTAGAAATACAGGAGGTACAAATCTTTTTTTCAGCTAAAAGTAAAGGCTCTGAGCACGCTAAACACCATCTTGGATAAATCAATTGTAAAAAGCTTGTAAACATTGATAAAAAACTTTTGAATTTAAGTAAGATTCAGTAATTTTGCACCCCTGAATAAGAACCTAAAACGAACAGAGTAAAATTTGTTGTCCAAGTTCTTGATAATTTAGCTTGAGTTAAAAAACATATTTATAATCAACCTTTTAAAATGGCACGCGATTTAAAATTTACTAGAAACATCGGTATTGCTGCGCACATTGATGCGGGGAAAACCACCACAACGGAACGTATCCTATATTATGCTGGGGTTAGCCATAAAATTGGCGAAGTTCACGATGGGGCCGCTACAATGGATTGGATGGAGCAAGAGCAAGAGCGTGGTATCACGATCACTTCTGCTGCAACTACAGTAGGCTGGAAGTACCGTGATAATGACTATCACGTAAACATTATTGATACACCAGGTCACGTTGACTTTACAGTTGAAGTAAACCGCTCTTTACGTGTGTTAGATGGTTTAGTATTCTTGTTCTCTGCGGTTGATGGTGTTGAGCCTCAATCTGAAACAAACTGGCGTTTAGCTGACAACTACAATGTTGCTCGTATCGGTTTCGTTAACAAAATGGATCGTTCAGGTGCTGACTTCTTAAATGTGTGTAAGCAGGTCAAAGAAATGTTAGGAAGTTATGCTGTGCCTCTACAATTACCTATTGGTGCTGAAGATACTTTCGAAGGAGTAGTTGACTTAGTTAACTTCCGTGGTATTAAATGGAATGAGCAAGACAAAGGAATGACTTTCACTGAGGTACCTATTCCAGACGATATGTTGGAAGAAGCGACTGAATACCGTGAAAAATTACTAGAAGCAGTAGCTGAATTTGATGAGACTTTGATGGAAAAATACTTCGAGGATCCTGCATCAATTACAGAAGATGAAATCTTAGCTGCATTACGTGCTGCCACTATTTCAATGAAAATTGTACCAATGGTTTGTGGATCTTCTTTCAAAAACAAAGGAGTTCAAACAATGTTGGATTACGTAATGGCTATCCTACCATCACCGATGGATAAAGAAGGTGTAAAAGGTGTTAATCCAAACACTGGTGCTGAAGTTTTAAGAAAGCCAAGTGAGTCTGAGCCATTTGCTGCTTTGGCGTTCAAAATTGCAACTGACCCATATGTAGGACGTTTATGCTTTATTCGTGCTTATTCAGGTGGTTTGGATGCAGGCTCATATGTTTTAAACAATCGTTCAGGAAATAAAGAGCGTATTTCTCGTATCTTCCAAATGCACGCAAACAAACAAAACTCTATTGAGCGCTTGGGTGCTGGAGATATTGGTGCTGTAGTGGGTTTCAAAGATATCAAAACTGGGGATACTTTATCAGACGAAAAAAATCCAATCGTTCTTGAAGCTATGGATTTCCCTGAGCCAGTAATTGGATATGCTATTGAGCCTAAGAAAACAGCAGATGCTGACAACTTCTCGAAAGCTATTACTAAGTTAATAGAAGAAGATCCAACCTTACAAGTTGAATCTAACGAAGAAACTGGTCAAACGATTATCAAAGGAATGGGTGAACTTCACTTAGAAATTATCATCGACCGTATGCGTCGTGAATTTAAAGTGGAAGTTAACCAAGGTGCTCCGCAAGTAGCATACAAAGAGTCATTAACTAAAACGACAGAACACCGTGAGGTTTACAAGAAACAATCAGGTGGTCGTGGTAAGTTTGCTGATATCGTTTTTGAAATCGGGCCAAGAGATGATGACAAACCAGGTTTGGAGTTTGTCAACAATATAGTGGGTGGTGTTATCCCTAGGGAATTTATTCCTGCCGTACAAAAAGGTTTTGAAGAAGCAATGAAAACAGGTGCCCTTGCTGGTTATCCAATGGATTCCATGAAGGTTCGTTTATTTCACGGTTCTTACCACGATGTCGATTCAGATTCATTATCATTTGAATTAGCCGCCCGTATGGGTTACAAGGATGCAGCAAAGAGTGCAGGAGCAAAATTAATGGAGCCAATCATGGCCGTTGACGTTGTTACACCTGACGAATATACTGGACCAATCACAGGAGATTTGAATCGTCGCCGTGGTATCATGAAAGGTATGGATTCTCGTCAAGGAGCGGTAATCTTAAAGGCTGACGTACCCTTATCTGAATTATTTGGCTACGTAACTGATTTACGTACGATGTCTTCAGGTCGTGCAACTGCATCATTAACTTTCTCTCACTACGAATTCGTTCCGCAAAGTATCGCAGAAGAGGTAGTGAAAAAAGCAAAAGGATTGTAGTTTCAACTCTTTTAAATAGTAAAAAAGCCTTCAATTACTTTGAAGGCTTTTTTTGTCTTACCATAGCTAATTCCATCCATCCTTTCCTACACCAATTCATCCCCAAGAAAGTACTTTGGTAGAAAAATAATGAATTAATCAATAATTGCTCTTAAATTTGAAATTCAGTCAACCTCTGAAAATAATCAAAATACACAATGACTAAAATTATTGAAACCATCAATATCTCTAAACGCTATGTCATGGGCGAAGAAGTAATTGATGCATTAAAAGATATTAGTATTTCAGTAAATAAGGGCGAATATGTCGCATTCATGGGGCCATCAGGGTCTGGAAAATCTACTTTAATGAATATCGTTGGATGCCTAGATACACCTAGCTCCGGAAAATACATTTTGAATAACCAAGATGTCAGTAAAATGTCTGAAAATGAACTTGCTTCGGTCCGTAACAAAGAAATTGGATTTGTCTTTCAAACCTTTAATTTATTACCCAGACAATCCTCTTTGGATAATGTTGCTCTTCCTTTAATTTATGCAGGATATTCAAAAAAAGTCCGGATTGAAAAAGCCATGGAAACTCTTAAAGGAGTTGGTTTAGAAAATAGAGCGTTACATAAACCCAATGAGCTTTCTGGTGGGCAAAGACAAAGAGTAGCTGTTGCACGAGCATTGGTAAATGACCCTTCCATTCTTTTAGCTGACGAACCTACAGGTAACTTGGATTCAAAGACTTCTTATGAAATCATGGATTTATTTGACCAACTACACAAAAAAGGAAACACGATTGTCATGGTAACCCATGAAGATGATATCGCTCAATATGCCCATCGAATTATTCGCCTGCGGGATGGACTCATTGAATCAGACACCATCAATAAAAATGTAAGAAAAGTTGAAAAATAAAGAATGATTTGATTATGAATTTCATTTTTAAAAAACAATTCTTATCTTTGCAACCCGAATCAGTTTACTTATGTACAAAATGGACCGCTAAGTGCTGATAATCACCAAAGATGTACAAACAAAATTTATTAAAATGAGTGATTTAATTAAATTCGTAGAATCAGAAAATGCAGTTCTTAGAGCTGAGCGTCCTGAATTCGCTGCTGGAGATACCATCAATGTTTACGTTAAGATTCGTGAAGGAAACAAAGAACGTATCCAGGTGTTCCAAGGATTGGTAATCCAACGTAAAAACTCTGGAGCTGGTGAGTCATTCACAGTTCGTAAGATATCCAATGGTATCGGTGTTGAGCGTATCTTTCCAATCTTATCACCAAACATCGACAAAATCGAAGTATTACGTCGCGGTAAGGTTCGTAGAGCACGTTTATTCTACATGAGAGGCAAGCAAGGGAAAGCTGCTCGTGTGAAAGAGAAGAAAAAATAGGTTTGATATTTATATTTATAAAAAAAGCCAGTTCGAAAGAGTTGGCTTTTTTGTTGCTGAAAAGAGAAGAGAGAAAAATAACTAATAATACTATGGTGTGATTTTACTACCATGACTTATCTCTTCTCGGTAATAGGTAAAATCTATTGTTCTTTTCGTTACCACTGATGACCTTCGTTTTCTCAGAACACTTACATGATACATCATACATCTTACCTTATTCTATCTTCTCTTTTCTCTCTTCTTTTTTCTATGGATTTGGAACTAACCAATTTGACCCATCCTCATAGAATTCATTTTTCCAAATGGGTACTTCTTTTTTCAAATGATCAATTAACCATTGGCAAGAGGCAAATGCCTCGGACCGATGAACGGAGGAAACACCAATCAAAACAGCTACATCACCAATATTCAATACACCTGTTCGGTGAATGACAACCACATTTTTTAGTGGCCATTGACCTCTTGCTGCTTCGATTAAATGCTCGATTTGTTTTACAGCCATAGGTGAATAAGCCTCAAAATCCAAAGACCTAACTTCCTTATTTAAATTATTATTTCGTATCGTACCAATAAATAAACAAATCCCCCCTGCTTCGTCACTTTGTAAGAAAGGATAATAATCATCAATTCGAATGGGAATTTCTAATAAAGCAATTTTGTTCATGATAGAATCCGATGATATGTAACAAAACTATATTGATAAGGATTTTTCTCATCCGTTTCTCCTTTAATTTGTTCCACCTTTACCCATTGAGTTTCGGAAATTTCAGGAAAATAAGCATCCCCATCAAAAATATCATGCAAACGAGTAAGCAAAATTTGATCAGCCTTTTCAAGTGCTATTTGATAAATTTCGGCTCCCCCAATGATGAAAATATCTCCTCTGCTTAAACTTTTTGCTTTCAACAAAGCTTCTTCCAATGAATGCACGACAATAATACCATCCGAAGCATATTCATTTTGACGCGTAATAACAATATTAATTCGATTAGGTAATGGTTTACCAATGGAATCATAGGTTTTTCTCCCCATGATGATTACATTTCCTGTCGTTAATGTCTTAAATCGTTTTAAATCAGCAGGAAGATGCCAAATCAAAGCATTATTCTTTCCAATCACCCCATTTTCATCACAAGCAACCAATATTTTTACCACAGCGTCTATTTTTATTATCAAAAATAAAGGTTTTTTTGGAATGCAGTAAGAAGTTTATAGTTTAATAAAAAAACTCCAATTTTATTTTCATTTATCCTTCCCAATTCAAGCTTCATGAACTAACTTTGTACAATTTTTGAGCCTAAGCCAAACAGTTTCAAGAATGACAAGACTTTTTATCATATTTAATTCTATACTGTGCCAAAAGATTCTTCTATAAAATCCGTACTAATTATTGGTTCTGGTCCTATTGTTATCGGTCAAGCGTGTGAGTTTGATTATGCTGGTTCTCAAGCCGCTCGTTCATTACGAGAAGAAGGAATCGAAGTAATTTTAATCAACTCGAATCCTGCAACCATCATGACAGATCCAATGAATGCGGATCATGTTTATTTGAAACCCTTGGAACGAGCATCCATTATTCATATTTTAGAAAGACATCAAATAGATGCAGTTTTGCCTACCATGGGCGGGCAAACAGCCTTGAACCTTGCCATCGATTGCGATGCAGCAGGGGTTTGGGAAAAATATGGCGTAAAACTCATAGGAGTAGATATTAAAGCCATCGAAACGACAGAAGATCGTGAGAAATTCCGTTTAAAAATGATTGAAATTGGTGTGGGAGTTTGCAAAGGAAAAACGGCCCGCTCTTTTTTGGAAGGTAAAGAAATCGCACAACAAACAGGCTTCCCATTGGTTATTCGCCCCTCATTCACATTAGGCGGAACAGGGGGAGGATTCGTCAATGATCCAAAAGATTTTGACGCAGCTTTAAATAAAGGTTTGCACGCCTCTCCTACGCATGAAGTTTTAGTGGAACAATCCATTATGGGTTGGAAAGAATATGAATTAGAGCTTTTAAGAGATAATTTAGGAAACGTCATCATCATTTGTTCCATAGAGAATTTTGATCCGATGGGTATTCATACAGGAGACTCCATCACCGTAGCTCCTGCAATGACTTTACCTGATACTGTTTATCAAAGAATGAGAGACATGGCCATCAACATGATGAACGCCATTGGAAAGTTTGCAGGTGGTTGTAACGTTCAATTTGCTTTGCAGCCAGAAACAGATGAAATTATTGCGATTGAAATCAATCCACGTGTTTCTAGATCTTCTGCATTAGCATCCAAAGCAACAGGTTATCCAATTGCTAAAATTGCCGCTAAAATGGCCATTGGTTATAATTTAGATGAATTAACCAATGCAATTACCGGGACTACATCCGCTTATTTTGAACCCGCTTTGGACTATGTGATTGTTAAAGTTCCAAGATGGAATTTTGATAAATTCAAAGGTGCTGATCGCTCTTTAGGTTTACAAATGAAATCCGTTGGAGAAACAATGGGGATTGGTAGAAACTTCCAAGAAGCACTTCAAAAAGCTTGCCAATCGCTTGAAATCAAGAGAAATGGATTAGGAGCAGATGGAAAAGAATTAAGAGATCAAGATGCCATCCTGTATTCCTTGGCAAATCCGACTTGGAACAGACTTTTTCATATTTACGATGCCTTTAAAATGGGTATTTCTTTTAAAACTATCCAACAATTAACGAAAATTGACAAATGGTTCTTGAATCAAATTGAAGACCTAGTTCGAGTTGAAAAGGAAATAGAAAAATATACATTGACTTCAATTCCAAAAGAATTGTTGGAAGAAGCAAAACACAAAGGTTTTGCAGACAGACAAATTGCTCATACCCTAAGATGTCTTGAGTCTGAAGTTTATGATAAAAGAAATAGTTTAGGTATTCAAAGAGTATATAAATGTGTAGATACTTGTGCAGCTGAATTTGAAGCAAAAACTCCATACTATTATTCTACATTCGGACAAAAGGGCGGACTCGTTGATAATGAGTCTCACGTTACTCCAAAGAAAAAAGTAGTAGTCTTAGGTTCTGGACCTAATAGAATTGGCCAAGGTATAGAGTTCGATTACTCATGTGTACATGGAGTTCTAGCAGCTAAAGAGGCTGGGTACGAAACAATCATGATCAACTCAAATCCAGAAACTGTTTCTACCGACTTTGACATTGCCGATAAATTATATTTTGAACCTGTCTTTTGGGAGCATGTGTATGATATTATCCAACATGAAAAACCTGAAGGAGTTATTGTTCAATTAGGTGGGCAAACAGCTTTAAAATTGGCTGAAAAACTATCAAAATATGGTATCAAAATCATTGGAACTTCTTATGAGGCCCTAGATTTGGCAGAAGATAGAGGCGCCTTCTCAAGTTTATTGAAGGATTTAGGCATACCTTATCCAAAATTTGGCGTTTGCGAAGATGCAGACAATGCGGTAATTCTTGGACGTGAATTAGGTTATCCTTTATTGGTTCGACCAAGTTATGTATTAGGTGGTCAATCCATGAAAATCGTGATCAATGAACAAGAATTAGAACAGCATGTGGTTGACATTCTACGAGATATTCCTGGAAACAAAATTTTACTTGATCACTTCCTAGAAAATGCGATAGAAGCTGAAACAGATGCAATTTGTGATGGCGAGGATGTGTACATTATTGGAATCATGGAACACATTGAACCTGCAGGTATACATTCAGGAGATTCTCACTCCGTTTTGCCTCCGTTTGATTTGTCTGAAAACGTGATTAAGCAAATTGAAGATCATACGAAGAAAATTGCAATAGCATTACGTACAAAAGGATTATTAAACATACAGTTTGCAATTAAGGACGAGGTAGTATACATCATAGAAGCCAATCCAAGAGCATCACGTACGGTTCCATTCATTTGCAAAGCCTACCAAGAACCTTATGTTAATTGTGCAACTAAAGTCATGTTAGGAGTTAAAAAAGTGAAAGATTTCGATTTCAAACCGGTAAAAAAAGGGTACGCAATCAAAATCCCAGTGTTTTCTTTCAATAAATTCCCGAACGTAAATATGGAATTAGGACCTGAAATGAAATCAACTGGAGAAGCCATTTATTTCATTGATGATCTAAAAGATGAATTTTTTAGAAAAGTGTATGGGGAACGAAATTTGTATTTGAGTCGTTAATAGCAAAAATAATGATATGCTTAAAATATTAGGTTTAATTTTCTTGTTCATGTACGTAATAAGGCCATTACTTAAATTTTTATTTAAAGGCTATATTATTACACAAGTACATAAATATCAATCGGAAAACATGTTCCGTGAAAAAGAAAGAACTAAAAAAGAAGGGAACATAGATGTAAACTATGTTCCTCCCCAAAAGAAAAAGAATAGTTCTAACAAGCAATCAGACAATGAGGATTATGTCCCTTTTGAAGAAATAAAGTAATTCTATTGTCTAACCGTTTTTAAAAAATGAAAAAACTAATTGCATTTTATATTTTGTCAATCAGCTTCCTCCTAATCCAAGATGGACTAATGCTGAATGTCAAAAAAAATGTAATTAAATGGGATGAAACATCTTCGCTATCCATCATTGATTTAGAAGATGAAAATAATTTCGATGAAACTGTTGATGAAGATGTAAAAGATGTATTTTACACCCACAATGCATTGGATTTTTCAATACTAAGACGATTACGTGTTCTAAATAATTCTGATTTCGTTATTTTTATCAAGGATGTTCAACTAGAACTCCTTTCGCCCACTCCTGAATTATCTTAATTATTTCGATTAAATAATTTAAGAAACAAAATCAATCATTTCTCGCACAAAGAATAAAACCACCATTTACATGGTAGAGGAATTCATTATTTAACATGAATAAAGATGAAAATCAGACTGATACTGATTTGCATGTTAGTGTTTGGCGTTAAAAACCTATACGGCCAAACTGCAAATTATAAAGCACAATTAAATAAAAAGGTAAAGGATCAAGTCTATCTCAAAAAAGAAGTAAATAATGTCAAAATGAAAGATTTAGATTCAAATCAAACTCCAAAATACAGAAAAAGGAAGTCCCCTTTAAACTGGCAGGATAATTCTACAATTAAACATCAATCCTATAAACAACAAAATAAACCCAAATGAAATATCAATAAACTGATAATCTGAAAATGTTATCAGTTTTTATTGTCAAATCAAAAAAATAAAATAGATATTCACCTATATTTCGAGAATACATACAAAATCTTTCCTAACCTTAATTAGTTAAAAACATGAAAAAGCAAAATTTGAATCTGGAAAAATGCTCATTAATTGAGATCAAAACCATTGAATATAAAGAAATAAATGGAGGTTCTTGGTTTAAAAATCCATTGCTCGCATTTGGGTTTGTTGTTGTGGCAATATTCGTCTGGCCTATTTCATCAGCTTTAATATAAACAAGTTGATAATCAGCGAAATAAGCATATTATTGACTTTTTTATAAATAATTGTTTTTTCATATTTGTAATGTATTTCGCGAATACATAAAATCATTTTCTAACCATTAAATTACTTAACTCTATGGAAAAGCAATTTTTAAATTTGTCCTTGATGGGAGCAACTGAGCTCTCATATTTTGAATCACTTACAATTGAAGGAGGAGGCTTCTGGAAAGTTTTCGGATTCATTTGTGGAGTGGCAGCACTAGTTGCAGCAGTTGTTTATGCGCCTGCTATTTTAGCAGTGTTGGCAGCAGCATAATATTTTCTAACCTTAAAAAAATTATTACAATGAAAAATACCTTAAAAAAAATCGATGGAATCAATTATTTGAATGAAAGAGAAATGCTAGACACTTTCGGTGGTGGCTGGTGGAGCGATTTCAAGGAAGGTTTTGTTCAAGGCTGGAATTGGGCAGTCCAAGCAGCAACTGATACAAAAAGTACCTTGAAAAAAATCTTAGGCATAAAATAAGTAAATACCTAACCTACTAATAATAAGGGAGTGAGATAATTTCACTCCCTTTTAAAACCACACAATGATGAGAACTAACCTTTACTTAATTATCATACTTCAATTATGTTGTTCAATTAAGCCACTAAAGGCCCAAATATTTACAGGACAAGTAATTGACTCAAAAGATGCAAAACCTTTATACAAAGCATCCATTAGAATAAATTCAAAAGGAATTCTTACAGATAATCAAGGGAATTTTAAACTATCTATAACAGAATTCAATAATCTCAATAAACATAAGGTAACTATTTCATTCGTTGGCTATAAAACTCGTGAAATTCCAATTAGTTCATTCAATCAACATATGATTGTAAGATTAGAGGAAAATCCTAAAGATTTACAAGAAGTGATTGTTTCTAGCAGCGCGAGAGGGCTAGTGGAAGAGGCTATTCGAAAAATACCCGAAAATTATACCAATCATTCTTACACTTTGAAAGGTATTTTGACTGAAAGCAATAAAAGAAAACAAGGTGAAATTTTATATGAATTAAAAGCTATCCTTTCAGGAAAAATTGAGTCCTATTCGAGTGATAAAAAAGAAGTAGATATAAAAATTGAGGCCCTAGAACGAAAAAGCAGATTTAATTTAGACACAATTAAGTTTGTAAAATGGGGCGGAACGGCGAAGGTATTTCAATATTTTGACATAGTTCAACAACGAAATACAGTCATAAATCTAAAAAAAACAAAAAAATACAAGTACTTCTTAGAAGATATTATTAAAAAAAATGGAAGACCTACGTACAAAATTAATGTCTCAAAAAATAAAAAGAAAGAAGAACTATTGGGGAATATCTATATAGACCAAGAAAATTTAGCATTCGAAGGCTTTGAATTATTCAATAGCAATGAAGACAGCGTAGATTTGATCAATCCATCAAACAAAAAAATCAATAGTTATTCTACAAGCACTCGTTATAAAATGATTAATGACAAATGGTACTTATCAGAAATAAAGATAAGTCTGGAAGAAATATTCAAAAGCTACCCTACATATTTAAATGTCAATTTCTTAGCTATTGAATATGATTCATCTAAGTTATTAAATTTGAAATATCAGGACAAATATCAAAGAGTAGAATTATTATCCAATTATGAGAATAAAGGAAACGAAAAGCAATGGGATGAATTAAAATCAAAAATCCCGGCTATCAACAAAGATTATTTAAAATTTGATAGCTTAGTCATTCCAATTCCTCAAATTACAACTCCAATAAAACAAAGAGAATCAAATGACAAATTTTATGAATACGTACAAAAAAAAATCAAAATAAACCTGAATATTGGATTGAGTTCACAAATAATGAATTATCAATTAAATACGAACATCCATTCAAACCTGATTCCATTACCTTATGGATTTATGATTCCCTCTGAAAATTTCAATAAGAGAGGTAATTTACCCTTATTCAACTTTAGCGTAAATATTGGAAATATGAAAGGATTACAAGTCGGATTTGAGAATCAAATATCATTTCCTTATATAAATAATCAAACTTCAAATTATAATAATTTGCTTTTGGCTTATAGGTATGTTTTTAATAGGAAGCATAGACCACTCAGCTTACAACCTAGCATTCATTATGGTAATTTGAGTATTCAAAATAAATTAGATCAATTACCAAGTACTACGGCACAAAATGAACTGCTTGGATTAAACGATGAAAGATTAAATATTTACGTCGAATCTAAAGTGAAATTATTGTCCTTAGGTTTCCAATTTGGGATTGAGATAAACAGAACAAAATACATAGATTTAAAACTTTCTTATACTGTTCCTACAAGTCAGCCGTCAGAGAATTGGATATTTAGTGAAACTAAAGGATTTCTAATTCATTCTGAGAAGAAGATAAGTAATAGTATGCCGATACTCCAATACCCGATAAATACATTTTCACTATCTCTAACCTATAAATTCTTACCTTATGCAAAATAATAACCTAATCACCCTACAAAACCTCATGATAAAATTAAGAAATGAACTTATCGAAGAAGTATCCAACCAAGAAGAGACTCTACAAATTCAAATAGATGGGAATTTTCAGTTTAAAGATTTGAAAATTAAAGAAAATATTTCAGTAGAAAATTTGGAAAAAGAAATTCCCATGCTCATTAATTCAGCATTTCAAAAAATGGGAGAAAGAGTTAAAATAGAATTTGAACAACTATCAACTAAACCACATTTAAATTAAAATACCTAACCCACCTCTAAACCAAAAAACGAGGCCTTTAAATAAGGCCTCGTTTAATGATTAATTTTTATATAAAATTAGTTTCCTGAAGTTGGAGGAGCTAATAAATTAAAGAATTGATCTAATTTAGGAGTTACGATGATCTCAGTACGACGATTCAACTTGCGACCAGATTTGTTAGTATTTGCTGATTGAGGCTCAAACTCACCACGACCACCTGCTGTCATTCTTTCCGGATCAACATCGAATTTAGTTTGTAATAGACGTACAACTGAAGTCGCACGCTTAGCACTTAAATCCCAGTTATCAGTAATACATTCTGTTGAGATAGGCACAGCATCTGTATGTCCTTCAACTAAAATATCAAGATCCTTATGATCATTAATTACCTTAGCTACTTTAGCTAATACAGCTTCCGCTTTTGAATTTACTTTCGCACTTCCTGAAGCAAACATTAGTTTGTCGGAAATAGAAATGTACACTACACCTTTTTTCACTTCAATTGATACATCCTCATCATTGATATCAGCCAATGAACGCTTCAAGTTCATAACTAATGATAAGTTAACTGAATCTTTACGTTGAATAGAAGAATTCAAATCCTTGATGTACTTTCCTTGATCATTCAATGCATCTAAGGATTTACGTATACTTTCTGCTCCAGACTTGTTGATAACAGATAAATCAGACAAACGATCTAATAAGTTAGTGTTCGTTTTCTTCATATAGTCTAGTTGCTCTTGAAGAGATTTTACTTGACCATTTTTTGATTCTAAATCAGCGTCACGCTTTTTGATTTCACCTTGAAGACTCGCTGTTAAAGATTGGCAATCAGACAAATCAGCTTTTGCTTTACCTAAAGCTTGGTCACTTCTTGCTTGTAAATCAGTTAATTGAGATTGTAAATCTGCCATTTTCTTCTTACTAGCACATGAGAAAAAGAAAGGCATCAATGCAAATACCAAAAGTAATTTTTTCATAATAATTATTTAATTGTTGAGTTCAAATACTAGGTTTGACAATATTTTATCACAAAAATAGGAATCTAAATTTAATTCGTGTCCTTATTTGTAAAAATTTTACAAATTATAGGCTTTTTTTTGTATTAAAGCATTGGAAATAGTCCTTCGAGCTTGTATCAAATTCATAGGATCAATCTTTGTAAAACGTTTTAACCCCATCAATAAAACATTTAATTCATCGCCAATTGCAAAACCTGTAATAACTTCTTTACCTTGTTTTGCAACAATTTCAACGGCATGATGCAAATAAACCAAAGCACATGCCTTTTGAATTCTTGATTTTTCTTCACCATTTTTTTCAATTAATTTTTCCGCTCTTACCAATGCTGACTCTGCTACATACACCTCTATCATCATATCAGCGACTGCCATCAATATTTCTTGTTCCTTTTCAATTTGAACGGTAAATTTTTGTAGAGCTGCGCCCGCTGCTAATAAAATTGCCTTTTTTAAATTATTTAATACCTTACGTTCTTTAGCAAACGTTCCTTCCCCAAGAGATTGGTTAAAATCAGGCACACTCAAAATCTCTTTACCAACATTCATGGCAGGAGTCATTATATCTAATTCGCCTTTCATCGCACGTTTCAGTACAGTTCCAACAGCCAATAAACGATTAATTTCATTCGTTCCTTCAAAAATTCGGTTAATTCTAGCATCTCTATATGATCGTTCCATTGGAGCGTCAGCTGAATATCCCATACCTCCAAAAATTTGAACTCCTTCATCAACGACGAAATCCAATACCTCCGAAGCATGAACTTTTAATATAGCACATTCAATAGCAAATTGTTCTACACCCTTTAATTTTGCCTCCGCATCAGATAAACCAGCAGCCTTTAACCCAATGATTGAATTATCAATGTCTTGTCCAGCTCTATAACATGCAGATTCAGTCGCAAAGGTCTTAATAACCATTTCTGCTAACTTATGTTGAATAGCACCAAAATTATGCAAAGAAACCCCAAATTGCTTACGGTCATCCGAATATTTTGCAACTGCATCAATCACTCTTTTAGAGCCTCCCATGACTGCTGCAGCCAATTTAATACGTCCAATATTTAAAATATTTACTGCAATTTTAAAACCTCCTTCGCGCTTAAACAACAAATTTTCTATGGGGACCAAACAGTCATTAAAAAAAACTTGACGTGTGGAACTACCTTTTATCCCCATCTTATGCTCCTCCTCATTCATCGTTATTCCAGGAAAGCTTTTCTCAACAATAAAAGCAGTCAAAGTTTTATCATCATCAATTTTGGCAAAAACTATGAATAAATCTGCAAAGCCACCATTGGTAATCCACATCTTTTGTCCATTGATGACATAATGCGTTCCTGCTTCATTTAATTTAGCTTTTGATTTGGCGGCGTTGGCATCAGATCCCGAATCAGGTTCTGTTAAACAATACGCAGCTTTCCATTCTCCGCTTGCTAACTTGGGCAAATAACTTTGTTTTTGCTCCTCAGTCCCGTAGTATAAAATAGGAAGTGTCCCAATACCTGTATGCCCAGATAACGCTACTGCAAAGGAATGACCAGAACCACATGCCTCTGCTACCAACATCGAAGTATTGAAATCCATTCCGAATCCACCATACTCCTCTGGTACGGATGTCCCCAATAAACCCAAGGCACCCGCCTTATCCATTAAACTTGACATCAATGAATTATCCTTGGCTGAATCTATTTCATCTAAAATAGGTGTAATTTCAGCCTTGATAAAATCAGTGCATGTTTGCTCTATCATCCTTTGTTCTTCCGAGAAATCTTCAGGGATAAATAATTCTGAGGTTGTTAATTCCCTTATTATGAATTCACCTCCTTTGATACTAGTGTTTATACTACTCATGGCTTTGATTGGTTTTTAATTTGTTGGTTAAGAGTTTCTAAAATATCATCTGTATTTTCCTCTAATACTACATTGATGGAATTCATTACATCAAAAAAATTGACTAATTTTTCATTACCAATTTTTTTACGAACTAATTCGTTAAAAAAAATTACTCCACGTTTCGCCTCGTCTCTTTTTTGCTTACCTAAATCGGTTAAAAATATTTTTACTATCCGTTTGTCTGCATAATTAGCCTCGCGCCTAATCCACTTTTTATCTTCCAAGGATTTCAGCATTCTTGTCAAACTTCGAACTTCTAAACCCAATGCGGGTGCTATTTTCGTAGCAGGTGTACCAGCTTTATCAATGTTTAATAATACATAACCGATAGCCATGGTCATATCAAATTGTGCCGCGTAAGTATTGTACATTCTACTTATTGCGTACCAACTTGTTTTAATTTGAAAATCAATTGTATTTTCTGCTTTCATACTTCAGTCAATCTTATTTAGTATGCAAGCATACCATCTGTAAATTTGGGGCAAAAAAAAATAGGATGCAAGCATCCTATTTCATTATTTTTTGTGTAATAAAATTATCTAATTTTATTACCACGCATTCTTTTGCTATTTACTTTCAAACCGGAAAAGGAAGATTTCATGATCATTAAACGAACTTTCTTGGTGTTATACAATAAATATTTATTGCCATCATAAGATAAACGTGAAAATGTTGGACTACCCGAATCATCAACCAATTGATAAAAGTACTCACCTCTTTCACCAGTAACTGGTGCAAAATGAAGGCTTTTTTCTTCACCAGCACCGGCTTCAAATGAAACCAATAATTGCTTGTCCAACTCTTTTACCAAAACACCTGGAGTTTGGGATTCCAAAGAAACTCGGTTAATATTTTTTCCATTAACCAAAATAACCTTGCCTGATTTAACATTAGCATCAGATGCATTCAATTCTCTTTCAAGAAAAAGTGCATTATCATTGTAAAACTGAATTTTATTTAAAGGCAATTGATTGTCCTTGATTAGGGTCATTAACGAACCTGTAAGATAGGCTTTTTGCGAACATGAGTTCAACAAAGCCATTCCCAATATAAATAAAATCAGTTTCTTCATCATTAATTAACGCCTTCGACTAAAATAAGAACTCGATTATTTAAAACTTCCACGACACCTCCTTCAATTTGAAAAACTGATTTATCTGCGGTAAGTTCTCCTTTTTGCAAAGTACTTACTAGAGCTGCGTGATCATTCAAAATTTGAAAAGAACCATTTACGCCAGGTAATGTTACCACGGAAGCCTCTGAGGAAAACACTTTACGATCAGGTGTAATAATTTCTACAAACATAGTTTTTTATTTAGCAGCCTCAGCTATCAATTTCTCTCCTTTAGTAATTGCATCCTCAATTTTTCCAACTAAGTTGAATGCAGCCTCTGGTAAATGGTCATACTCACCGTCAATGATTGCATTAAATCCTTTGATGGTATCGTTGATATCAACTAGAACGCCTTTTAAACCTGTAAATTGTTCAGCCACAAAGAAAGGTTGTGACAAAAATCTTTGAACACGACGAGCACGAGATACGACTAACTTGTCTTCTTCAGATAATTCATCCAAACCTAAGATTGCGATGATATCTTGTAATTCTTTGTAACGCTGTAAAATCTCTTTTACACGTTGAGCTGTATCATAATGAGAGGCACCTAAAACTTCAGCAGATAAAATTCTAGAAGATGAATCCAATGGGTCCACAGCAGGATAAATACCTAACTCGGCAATTTTACGTGAAAGTACTGTTGTAGCATCTAAGTGAGCAAATGTTGTTGCTGGAGCTGGGTCAGTTAAATCATCTGCAGGTACATAAACAGCTTGTACAGAAGTGATTGAACCTCTTTTGGTAGAAGTAATACGCTCTTGCATTGCTCCCATTTCAGTTGCCAATGTTGGTTGGTAACCTACCGCTGATGGCATACGTCCTAATAAAGCTGATACCTCAGAACCCGCTTGAGTAAAACGGAAGATATTATCAATAAAGAATAAGATATCACGACCTTGCCCTTCACCGTCTCCATCACGGAAATATTCCGCAACTGTCAAACCGGATAAAGCCACACGAGCACGTGCTCCAGGAGGCTCATTCATTTGTCCAAACACCAAGGTTGCTTGAGATTTACTCAATTCACTTTCATCTACTTTAGACAAATCCCATTGTCCTTCTTCCATCGCGTGCTTAAACGCCTCACCATATTTAATTACTCCAGACTCAATCATCTCGCGTAATAAGTCGTTACCCTCACGAGTACGCTCACCTACTCCAGCAAATACGGAAAGTCCTTCGTATGCTTTTGCAATATTGTTGATCAATTCCATGATCAATACTGTTTTACCTACACCAGCACCACCAAACAAACCAATTTTACCTCCTTTTACGTAAGGCGCTAACAAGTCAATTACCTTGATTCCTGTGAATAAAACCTCTGTCGTTGTAGCTAACTCATCAAATTTTGGTGCAGAACGGTGAATCGGTAAACCTATGTCAGATTTAGGCTGTGAAATTCCATCAATCGCTTGACCTACCACATTAAACAAACGACCTTTAATACCATCTCCTGTTGGCATTGTCATAGGAGTTCCTTTATCAATCACCTCTTGACCTCTCTGAAGCCCTTCCGTTCCTTCCATCGCGATGGTTCTTACACGATCTTCTCCTAAATGTTGTTGAACTTCAAGTATCAGTTCTTGTCCATTTGTTTTGGTTACAGAAAGTGCATTTAAAATTTCTGGTAAATTAGCTCCTTCGAAGCTTACATCGACTACCGGTCCAATTACCTGCGCAACTTTTCCTTTATTTACTGGGTTTGCCATTTGAAAATTAAATTTGATAGCTAAAAAACTAATGATTTAAATAATTCGTTGAATGCATTTGACATTCGAAGTGCAAAATTAATCGGGAATTTCTAAATAGCAAAATGGAAGTTTGTATTTTTTTGGTATTTTTTGACAAAATCCGTGCATTTCTTTGAATGAATTAAAGTTTATGTTGAAATTTAGGCTTCTGATTTTTTAAACTTTTATGAACAAAACTTCTCCAATTCGCCTCCTCAAGACTCCAACAATCTTATTTGTAGTCGGTGTGGTTTTAAGTTTATTGTCATTAGTCACTATTTTCAGTATTCCGTCAAGTCTATTATCTTGGAATGAATTTTCTGAACTAATTCCTATTATTTCTAAAGTCGACTCAAACAACAATATCCAACTAGAAAATCAATTATTTTTAATCCGCCAATCCTATTCCATTCAATATTTTGAAATAAATACTTTCACCAACACTATAAGTACGATAATTCGCTTCATTGGACTAGGATTTGTTTTAGTTGGATTCCAACATTGGTCCAATATACGAGCGCGCCAATTTATTTTAGGAATCGTCCTTTGGCTGGGTATAATAGCATACTTTAATAGTCATCAAAATTTAAATGATTGGATTTTATTATTTCAACAACAAATAGGATACGCTGGAATAATAGCCGTTTTTGTATGGTCGATCCTCTCTTCTCAAGCCATTCCAGCCTTTATTATTCAAGTTAGTTACCAGATTGATAAAAAAAATACTAGCCGATTATGGTATTTATTAGGCATTGTTTACCTAGTTAATCTGTTTTTGAGTTTTGGAAATATGCTGAATTTTTGGGAGTCTAATTTATCTATTCCCTCCTATTTTTTTTGGCTAGTTTCATCCAGTTTATTTCTTTTCCAAACAATGAAATTTCAAGGTCGAACTCAGCACATCATTTATTTTGGGATTTTCTTATTGGTCATTTCAACTTACCTATTAATGTACGTCCAGCACAATGACCCAGGTATCAAAGCGATGGAAACTTGGAGTATGATGTGTCAAATCGTCATGGTTGTTATTTTTCCTGCTTTTGTTTACACCAACTTCAAAGAATTGATTCCTGTCCATTTACCTATTTATAAGGTTTTTCACAAAGCCCAAAAACTTCCCATTTATTTAATTCACATTGGTATTTTCTTAGTTACAATTTCATGGGTATTTGCCTTGAATACAGCGGTGTTTCATCAAATCATGGCCGCAAAAAGTAATCAAGAAGGTGATAGCGCTTTTCTGTTAAAAAAATATAACTTGGCAGAAATCCACTACAAAAATGCATTGATACACAGTAAGCTCAATACTAAGTCAAATATTTGTTTAGCCCAATTAGCCCAACAAAAAAACGTAGAAGAAGAACAAGCATACTACCTCTCAAACACTTTGGTGAAAAATCCACAAGCAGAAACCTATGTTGCATTGAGTAATTTGTATGCTAAAAACGATCACCTTTTTGAGTCACTATTCAATCTAAAAAAAGGTTTATCTGCATTACCCAATAATCACTACCTCATGAATCAATTAGCAATCAATTACGAGAAACTAAACCAAATTGATTCGGCAAAGTATTTTTATCAAATGGCTTACGAATTAGCCTTAAAAGATGAAATAACCAAATCAAATTATTTATATTTTGACACCAAATATCCTCAAAAACAAATTAATCAAGATTTATTGACCCTTCCTGATCCAGAGGATAGAGCCTTACAAAATAATTTTTTGCTTTATTCTGCAGTTCATAATTTGCCATTACCCAAGGCGCAAATTTCTGCTGATTTTGAACCACAAATCGATGTGCGTGATTGGGCTTTGCTTTACAATACAAGCTCGCTAATAAAAGGAAAATCACCCATGTATGCTTATTCAAAATGGAAAAAAAATCTAACCATACAGAAAATATTTCCAGAAGTAGCATTTTTGGAAGCTTGGCAAAATTATTATCACCACAAACCTCTGGTTGGCTTAAACCAACTATCACTCATCATAGCGCAAGATACAAGTGCTACTACCAAAGGCTTTCAAAATATCTTGGGATTTTGGAAAGAAAAAGAGTTAAAAAGTATTTCTAATATATTTGTCAATAGTTTACATAGCGCTAAAATAGCAATAGAAAGCAATCCATTTAATATAGAAATTCTCCAAAAAGCTATTCCCATTTTAAACCAAAATAAGGAAGAAAAGCTAGCGTATTACTATGCACTTTCCGCCCTGCGTTACAACGAGCAAGTTGCCGATTTTTATTCCATTTATGCCTTTCAAGCATTGGAATTGGCAGAATTGACTTATGCGAAGGAGTCTATGCAAACCCTGAAAAAATTAAATCCTGATTTATATCAAAAAACACGCTTGAGATTTGATACTAAAATGCAAGAAGTGTTAAAAAAACAGCAATTTTGAAAAAGATGGGAATGATGAGAAAATGACTATTTTCTGTTGGAAGGACAAATCCATGATGAAATTTTTTAACCTAGAAACCTCTTACAACGACCTGACAATTTTACTAGCTTTTCTATTCAAAAAACCTCTTTTACGAACATCATTTTCTAATTTCAGAGCCTGCCAAATATCTATTATTTCAGCAGAGAACTTCCGAAATTTTTGAGTTTCCAGCAATTGAAGTAGCCAATCTTTCAAATCGAATAACTCTACCTGATCACCAGAATAAGAAAAAATCTGACAATAAGCTGGACTTTCACTGAATCCATTTTCATACTTATCAAGGGGCACAATTCCTTTTCCCAAAAAATGATCCAATAAATAGCCGTTCGAATAAAAAACTTCCCTTGCTTTTTGCCCAGCGGCCTCCAAATGATTGCATTTAAACAAAATGACCATCACTTCAAATAAAAAATCAGGGTAACAACCATCATCAGGAAAGTTTTTCTCGAACCATTTTAGGTACCGATAGCCTCCACTATAATCAGCAAGTTTTAGGTAAAAATTCAATGGCATGTAGCGCAGGCCCCGACTGTCGTCTCAATACCCACCACTGCGTTTTTTATCAGCAGTTAAGTTTGCTTTAATTTGTTTAATTTTTGTCTTTAGCCTTTCTTCTTGTTTAGGAGTCATAATTTTTATGTTCAATAAATACATTGACAAATTTTTTACATTTGACAAGATAGCAATTCCTTATTGTTGGCTAATTCTCTCATTCTTAATCGGAGAATAGTCTGTTTTTAATTGCCCATCCACCATTATTTTATCAAAGTAACATTTCACACCCACAGCATCATTCATGTTTTCGGTATTTTGAACATGAAAATGCAAATGTGGTTCTGAAGACCTTCCCGTATTTCCACATTGACCTAAAGCTTCCCCTTGAAGGACTTTCTGTCCTTCTTTCACTTGAATTGACTGGTGTTTAAGATGGCAAAAAACAACATATTCATTATTTTCCGTTTTCAGTATGATCACATTCCCCCCAATATGAAAGGAATTCATTTCACCAATTATATTTTCTTTGATACCATCTACTACCGAAACAATTTCCCCATCACATGGCGAAAATAAATATTGCCCAAATGCATAGAAATCTTCATTGGAATTCCCATCGGTCCGAAAAGATTTTCCTGTTTTGTCTGTCATAAGAAAATCAAAAGCATTTTTTTGAGATTTACTTTCTACGTGGTAATTCAACTCTTTGCTATCACCACCCCAGGTAACCGTCCAATCTCCTTTGAAGGGCAAGGACATTTTAGTACTATTTCGTTCTATTTCTGGAATTTCAATGAATGATTTAACCAAAAATCCACTGATTTTTTGATCTTTATCTACAGCCAAATTCAAAGCAAAAAGGGCTTTTTCAAAATGAGTTTTGTAGGAGGCAAAACCTTTTTCATGCTTAATGAATTTCCTGATTTTTATTTGTCCAGCTTCTTTTTTTAGCTTTGTCAAAAATTCTTGGCAGTTAACCAAGGGAAGCGCTTTTTGCATGTCGGGTGACAGCATGCGAAATATCCCCTTGAAATCATCCGCATTGTAATATTTCTCAAAAACTGATGAAATGACAATTTCTTTTGCTGATTCAGCTTGACCAAAAAGAAGACTCTGACAAAGTAACCAAAGTAAAAAAGAGCAAAGTACTTTCCTATAAATTTTCTGTTTGATGTACATGTAAAGTTTGATTTTTTGAAATTATGGAAAATATGGGGGTTTTATATTTAAAAAGTCAAGTTTTCGAGAAATTCGCTCGAGTTCAATAAGTTATGATTTATCACTGATGCATCATTTATTTCGAAAACCTATTCCAAAATACTTATTAATGCGAATTAAGAGTTGAAATTATCATTAGGGTCCGTTCTCTAAACGTATGTTTAAAAGCGAATTTGAATTTGCTTTTCCTTCATTTCTTTTACAGAAATGCAATTTACGGGCTAATTTTTTTCCATGGCATTTCTTTTTTTGAAAAAAAAGAAACAAAAAAACTTTTTTCTTTTGCTTAATCCATGACGAATCAGTCGACTGAAGCTGACTGAACTATTTTCACTCCGCTCACGGCTATTTTCTTTGACCCTGTCACACTCGCCCATGCGCATTGTCAAAGCTCCGCCTTGCCGCTAAGTTCAAATCTTTCGTTAGGATTAAGCGTTGGCCAGAAATTAATTTTTATAACGAATGATCTCAATGCTTTTCAACCCTTAATTCGCATTAATAGGTCAATGTAAAATAACATTCGATATTCTACTCCAATAATCTTCTTTTGTTTTGGACAAAAATAGGTTATCTCATAGATAATCTCGCAAACTAGCCATCTTCTGAATTTCGCTCTAATTCAAACTTGTTGAGGATTTTGAACGTACAATTCTTATTTACTAGGATTACAAAATTACTGGCGTCCGAGAACTAAATTTCCACTAAAATCACCTTTTCACGCAGCGGTTGAAAATCATTGATCACCCATCAACCATGTATATTTTCTACTCAAATAGTGAGCCTTGTTTTACTTGAATGCCTTTCAAAGTATACATCGTTTTTTTACCTTTTTCTACACTTTGAATTTCTTCCATTTTTTGCAAATGCGCTTTTAATTCAATGATTGTCCAATCCAAACCTGCTTTTACTAAAATTTCTTTGGTGGAAAGCGGACTTCCCTTAAAGACATTCATTATCCGTTCATTAATGCTGTTCTTCACGAAAACGGAAGGTTCTTCCACCATGGATGAAAAATAATTTTGGTCAGAATAAGCAACAGATGATTTTTCAACTCCATTCGCATCAACGGGAATAGCCCCTCTTTGAATTAAGAGATTGTTGGCGTTTTTCTCATTGGGTTCAGGGGTTCTAACATAAATCTTTCTTTCTTTTCTTAGTCCGTCAATCACACCAGACCATGTTCCGCCCTTTTCATCCGATTCTGCAACAAAAATTTCATCGGCTAAGCCATAAATGATAGGATTGCGAGCCATGGCTAATCCAGTAGACCATGCTGCTTTTGGATGAAATGCACTTAAAGCCAACACATCCCCATCTACGATCTGTTTATAATAAGCTTGAAAACCGGAATGAAAGGTGGTGATTCCTTGCGGGAGTACAATGATACTCTGGCCATTGTATTTTATGGCTGAATCCAACGCCTGCTTGTCCACTCCTTTCGCAAACCCACTAACAACTACCTTGAAATCTTGACTTGCCAATTTAGCCATATGATCGGTAAACTCTAAAGCCTTATTTTCTGCTGCTCTTGAACCTACAATCGCAACTGATTTTTCCTGCAAAAGTTGTTTGTTACCTTTGACATACAACAATGCCGGGGAATGCGCTACTTTTAAATTTTGCTTTAACGTTTTGGAATATTCAGGAGACGTTATTGGAATGAGTTCAAATCCTTGACTTAATAAATTTTCCGCAAAAAAAGCATTGTTGGGCAGTTCGGATTTTGCAACTAATAAATCAGCAATTTCTTTATAATCTAATTGGTATTTACTACTCCAATCCGTTTCCGACAAATTGAAAAACTCTTCGATACTTATTTTATCTTCATGAAAAAACTGGACAATTAAACTATTAATCTTACCGTAACCCCATTTTGGTAAATGTGCTAATGTTATCCAATAAGTTGCTTCTTTTTCCATTTTATGCTAAGTCTCCTCCAACAGTTTTGGCTATCACTATTGGCGCAATTTTTACGGCTCCAAATTTAGTGAATAATTTCCCGAGTTCTTTAATTGTAGCTCCACTATCAAATATATCATCTACCAATAAAATGCGCTTTCCTTTGATCTTTTCAGGATTATTCAAAGAAAAAGCACCAAAAACATTATCCGATTTCAAATACCCATTTTCAAGATCTTTTTGTTCTTTTGTCGGTCTTTTCTTTACCAAATCATGGATTATAGGAAACTTTAACACTTGCGAGAGTTTTATTGCAAAGTTTTTTCCTCTAGAACGTTTAGGGGAAACGTGAAAAAATTTCTTTCATTAAATACCTTTCACAAAAAAGAAACAAGTATCTCTCCTCATTTCCTTATATTCCTTGAAATATAATTTCAGCTATCAAAACATTTTAGGCTATTGGAAAGAAGTACAAAAAATATAAGGCCAACTTTCAAATCATTAATCTTATCAGCCTATAAAAAGCCTAGAAAGTTAAATTTCTAATCTTCAACTGTTACAAAAGTAATTCAAATATTAAAATACAAAGAGCAAAAATTGGCATATTAATACGCCCTTCAGCTTTACGATATAATGAGCAAATTATCAATAATTATTCCACTTATGCATTTCAAGCCTTGAAATTGTCTGGGATTACCCATACAGAGGATCCAATGAAAAAGCATTAAGAGCTTGGGACGCAATCACGTATCAAAAATTATATCAAATTTAAAAAAAGCTGGCTGATGTAATGGAAAGAAAGAGTTATTAAGATAATCGCTGATAAGCTTTCTTTAATCATTTAAATGCTTTTATAATACCAAGAGTATTTTTTGAAAATAATTGATGGATAGAAAATTTGGAATTAGGCATCTCAAATCACAGCAGGTGTTTACATGATGAATTTGTAAAATTTTAGCTAAAAATATACATTATGAATTAAGACATTTAGAAACATAAAATGCCCAATTAAGATTTATTGTTCCTAATCAAATCTAAATACCAGAAATTAGCTGTAATAAATCAGTTCACAAATTCTTTACCATACTCAGCCTGAGGTTCATTGAACAAAAACAATTCTAGTTCATTTTTACTATTAAACCCACCAATTTTTTGTTTATAAGCAGACGCAATTTTGGATTTTTCAATTTCTATTTTTCTATTTTTACTTATTTCTAAAAACTCCACTTCTTTATCAATCCCCAAAAATCTTCTATTTGTCAAATTGGCTGCTATACCAGTTGTAGAACTTCCTGCGAATGGATCTAGAATCCACGCGCCAGGTTTTGTAGAAGCGAGAATTAGCCTTGTTAAAACAGAAAGTGGTTTTTGAGTTGGATGCTTTCCGCAAGATTTTTCCCAAGGCGCAATAGCAGGCAACTTCCAAACATCTTTCATCTGTTTATCTCCATTTAATTGTTTCATCAAATCATAATTAAAATAATGTGGTACCCTATCACTTTTACGTGCCCAAATAATTTGTTCGGCTGAATGAGTAAAATAACGACAAGAAAAATTTGGAGGAGGATTTGTTTTTTCCCAAGTAATTAAATTTAAAATTTTAAAATCAAGTTCTTGTAAAATTTGTCCGATGGAAAAAATATTGTGATGAGTACCACTTATCCAAATAGTCCCATCATCTTTCATAACACTTCTTACCTCACTTAACCATTCCCTATTAAAATCATTAATAAAATCAAATCCCTCTGATTTATCCCAAGACCCCTTATTTACGGAGACAATTTTACCACTCTGAATAGATAATCCATTATTTGATAAAAAGTAAGGTGGGTCGGCAAAAACCATATCAAATTTATGTTCAACCATTGGCAAAATTGCTTTACAGTCACCCTTTAAAAGGCAAAAGCTTTTGTCATCTGAATTATAATACGGATATAGCATAAAACTTGCAAATAAAATTATTTAATTCTTATCACATATTTCTAATTCTTTAACATTAAAAATCGCCAACAAGATTTAATTCAAATTTAAAGAATATTATCATTACCTAATTTTATTTGAACTTATAAAATAAAATTTTACAAGTTAAATGATAAAATCTTCCAAAACGAAAAAGCAACCACACTTATTGTGTGTGTGATATAAATAATAAATATTTCAAATTTGCAATTATGAAAGAAGAGGTATTGGTTCAGTTTGGTAAAAAATTAAAAGAATTACGAACTAAACAAAAGTTAACACAAATAGAACTTGCTGATAAAAGCGGTTTGCATCCCAATTATGTTGGCATGATTGAACGTGGCGAACGAAACCCTTCTTTAATAAATGTTGATAAATTGGCCAAGGCATTTAATGTCTCATTACTAGAATTATTTTCATAAATGGCAAAAAAACCCAACACCGTTGGCGGTGGATCTAACACTAATTTAAATGGATTAGAATTTGAAGGAAGAACGGACCTTTTAGAAGCTCTAAAAAAACATCCTGATTGTACTATTGAAGGAAATCAAGTTTTTAAAGATGGTGAAATAGTTGGGCATTATTATGAAAAACATAAATTATACACTCATTTTCTCTTGCCAAGTGGTATTGACTATAAAACTATTTTATCAAAAAAACTTCTGCCAGATGGAGCCTTATTAGTTGGCAAAACTATGTACATTATTGAAAAAAAATTTCAAGCTGGTTCAGGTTCTGTTGATGAAAAATTACAAACTTGTGATTTTAAAAGAAAGCAATATATAAAACTATTTACGCCTCTAAATATTAAAGTAGAATACTATTATGTATTAAACGATTGGTTTGACAAACCAGAATATAAAGACGTTTTTGAATACATTGAAAACGTAGGTTGTAAATATTTTATTGGAGAATTGCCTTTTAATGAAATAGGGTTGTAATGAATTTTATTAAAGATAAATTTTATGATTGGTTAGAATCAATAAAAAAAAATTGTGGTTTTTTTATTTCGTGGCTGGTATTAACTTTAATATTTGGACTTTTTGGTGTTTGGCTACCCATATTAAATGATTTATCAAATGAAAAAACAATTGAATATGGTAAAATTATAATAAATGGAAGTCTATCCACATATTCAATAGTTATTCTTATTGAAGCATCAATTACAGTTTTTTCTAACCCAAGATTTTTAAAAAATTATTATCTGATTATTTTAATAATCATTACATTTTTAATTTTTGCATTAAATATATTCATTTACACTAAAATTCTAGATGGTAAAGAAAATGGTTTTGTAAAATGGATGACTTTTATTTTAGGAATAACCTCGACTTTTTTATCCATTTATATGTACAAGTTCAAAAAAATCGATCCAGAAGAAGGTGCAGATGCTGCAATCGAAGAAGATAATGAGAGAGTTTTAGAAAATGTAAATAATAATAATAATAATAATGAAAATCCTGTGATATAGTTATGAAAAATGAATATAAATATAATTGTATAGAATTTGAACAACCGATAGGCTCGTTTTTTCTAACAACTGTTTCAGCTAGTCATCTTCTTAAATTTTATGAAATTACAAGAAGAGAGTATTTAGATGATAAAGCTGAAGGAACACAAAGACAGTACGGTTCAAGAATCAAAGATATCGCTACTTATTGTAACACTATGGATGCAGCTTTTCCTACATCTATCATATTAGCTTTAAAGCATAATGGTTATATTCATGATAAAATTAATTCAGCAATAGAAATATTAGATAAAGCAGAGATAATTGATGGACAACATCGTATATTAGGACTTGAATTAGCAAAAACAATTTATGGTAATGAAATTGAAGAAAAGTTTACATTTCCATGTGTTTTTTTATTAGAGCCAACTGACCAACAAAAAGCATTTGTTTTTGCTACTATCAACGGTAAACAAACCAAAGTTAATAAATCCTTAGTATATGATTTATTTGGAATATCAGAAAAACAAGACCCTTATAATATTTTACATACACTCGCTAGATCATTAAATTTTTCTCAAGATTCTCCTTTTTTTCAAAGATTAAAAATGTTAGGTAAAAAATCAGATGATTTATCAACTGAAAGTTTAACTCAGGGCACATTTGTTGATACTTTAATTGAAAAAATATCAAAAGACCCTTTGAGAGACAGAGATTTAATTAAAAAAGGCAAAAACGATGAAATTCCTAAGAATGAAAATCTAATTTATCAAGATTACATGTTAAAAGGTAAAGGAGATTTGTTATTTCCGTTATTCAAAAACATTTTTAATGCAGTAAAAAATACTTGGCCAAACGAATGGGAAATACATGATACATTTATTTTATCAAAGACTACAGGTTACATCGGGATTATAAAAGGTATTGATAAATTCATAAAATATGGACGAATAAATGGTGTTTTAACTGAAAAATATTTTGATTTTATTTTTTTAAAAGTAAAAGAGAAAATGGTAGAAAATAAACTAAAATTTACAAGCGATAATTTTCCTCCAGGTGCTAAAGGAGAAAATAAATTACGTGACATTTTAATCGAAGTTTATACTAATAATTTTCCTATATCTTATGATAAATTATCAGATTTGAAAAATATCAATTAATTTAAATGGTTAGTAACACTTCTTCCTGATAAAAATTTGTAATTAAAAGTTCCGTTAATTTACCTCTTTTTTCTGAGTTTGAATTAATCATGCGAGTAGCAAAAACACGATTGATATTAAATTCATTGTATAAATCGTCAAAGAAATTGTCGTTTGTGTCTTTTCCTTTCACATCAGAGTTACTCAATATCCATTTATGCTCTAGAACATCTAAGGCTTTGCAAAAGTCACGTAAACGTATTTGCTCTGCATCGCCAAACTCATCTTTAGCATATGAATTAAAACTAGAGGTATTACTTAGAGGTTTAAAAGGTGGATCAAAATAAAACAAAGCAGGTCTTTCGGCTAAATTTAAAGTCTTTTGATAATCACCAGTTAAAATTTCAACACGTTGTAATACCTCACTTACAGCCAAAATATTTGATTTATCACAAATTGTTGGTTTCTTGTAATTTCCCATTGGAACATTAAACCTGTTATTTTTATTCACACGAAATAAACCATTGAAACATGTGCGATTTAAAAAAATAAATATTGCGGCTTGTGTAACCATATCGGTGCTTCGAGAATTAAACAAATCTCGTTTTGCATAAAAATATTCTTTCTTTTTATCTTCTAACAATTCTAATGCGTGAAATTCATCTTGAAATTGTTGTAAAACAGAAATCAAATTACATGATTTTGTAGCTATAACCTTGTAAGTATTTGTTAAATCGGCATTTATATCATTAATTATGGCCTTTTCTACGTTTGGAAAATTATTCAATATCCAAAACAAAACGGCGCCACTTCCTACAAAAGGTTCCATGTAAGTAAATTTCTGCGAAATGAATTCCCTAGGCAATGCTTTTTGTATATCACTTATTAGCTGCGTTTTACCTCCTGCCCATTTTAAGAAAGGTCTTGCCAGATTTTTGTACATATTATTAGAATTAAAAAACATCTGCAATAATACAAAAAGAACAACGATTCTGTTACAGAAATCATCTTAAAATTGTTATTTTGTTACAAAACATTTCATCAATCCAAACATAAAACAGCAAACTATAAAGTTTGTAATTCCACATTAAACCCATTACCTTTGCATGCAATTATATGGCTGATGGAGTAAATGGTTCTTTCAGCAGCCATCAACTAAATGAACCAAATCTTATGAATCAAAAAATTCGTATTAAGTTGAAGTCGTTTGACCATACATTGGTTGACAAATCAGCTGAGAAAATCGTTAAGGCGGTTAAAGCCACAGGCGCTGTTGTTTCAGGACCTGTACCTCTTCCTACAAAGATCGAGAAATTCACTGTTTTGCGTTCACCACACGTGAACAAGAAAGCGCGTGAGCAATTTCAATTATGCACTTACAAGCGTTTAATTGATATCTTCTCTTCTTCTGCTAAGACGGTTGACGCTCTTATGAAATTAGAATTGCCATCAGGAGTTGATGTTGAAATCAAAGTTTAATGTGCCCTAATTTCAATAAAAAAGCCTCTTATTTCTAAGAGGCTTTTTTTATGTCATTTACAATCGGACGACTCTTGCATTCTCCCAGTCAATCTCTCGTTCTGCCCTAGCCAAATCCACAAATGGGTATTTTTTAATTAAAAATTCTAATTTACACATGGCTGAAGATAAGCCATAATACGATTTAAACTTTCTTATAAAACTCAAATCTTCAATCATCGGTTGCCCAGCATCAAAATCCCTTGGATGAAAATAGGTCATTATATACCTTTGATCTTTCCACAATTGATCCAATACCCATGAAGGAAATAGTCTAAAATATCCTCCTCCTGAAAAAATCAGTGGGAAATTTCCAATGGAAGAAACATTAATGGGGAATTCCTTCAGTCGGACACCATTCATTTCTACCCAACAAGGTTCTTGCTGACCAAAGTTTTCAAACCCACCATGTGCACGTTTGGCCGGGAAAATAGAACAATCTATTTCAATACCATTTTTCAATAATTCCTCAAACACCCATTTATTTTCTTCTTTCAGAGAAAATCCTGGTGCCCGATAAGCCCTTACTTTCTTTCCTGTTAAACTTTCTAAAGACTGAATAGACCGACTTAAATCTTCTGAAAATTGATTACGATTTTGCTGATAAGCCAATTGGTGTAAATCGCTGTGCGTGGCTATTTCATGCCCTAGGTCGGAAATTTGACGAATAATTTCTGGATATTTTCTAGCCACCCAACCTAAACAAAAAAAAGTGGCTGATTGCTTATTTTGAGCCAACATTTCCATGATTCGTTCCATATTCTCGTGAATACGCACAGGGAAATTAACCCAATCCGCTTCTGTACGTGTGCCCGGATGATCAAGCAAATGAAACCACTCTTCAATATCAAATGTTAAAATATTCATTTAAAACCACTTAAAAAACAAGGCTCCGTTTCGTTTAAACTCTTGTACATCGGCTTTGGTCGGAAATGAAAAATAGGTCATTTCCTCAGCCGGATTTGGCATTAAAACTTCTTTGCCATCCCTTAATAAGGAAATAGCTTCCAAAATACAATCCATACCTAGATCCTTGGTGTATTCAATCAATTCCTCTTGAGTTCTAGCCCCAATTTCTATTTTCTTTTGAACAATGAGTGGCCCAGAATCTATTCCCTCATCTACCAAAAATACAGAAATCCCTGTATATTTTTCTTGGTTTTTAAGTACCCAAAACGAAGGCATCAAACCTCTGTATTTGGGCAATAAGGCCGTGTGTAGATTAATACATCCTTTAGTTGCCACATTCAACAAAGGTCTTTT
>Ga0114962_10000245_pt1 | contig 46987 bp, 37 predicted proteins | sample C_130820_MF_Meta_FD_87017 | JGI IMG/M metagenome (GOLD analysis project Ga0114962, IMG submission 87017) | Freshwater microbial communities from Lake Croche, Canada to study carbon cycling - C_130820_MF_MetaG | ecosystem: Environmental > Aquatic > Freshwater > Lake | place: Lake Croche, Canada... | reverse complement strand
TCAAATTCGCTTTGAGGAATGGGGCCAATAATGCCAAAGTGATTTCTTGTGGGTTTAAGAAAAACGGGAATCGCACCCGTCATGATGATGGAATGCAAAACAGATTTATGGCAATTGCGGTCAACGACCACAATGTCACCAGGAGCCACAGTGTGATGCCAAACAATTTTGTTGGAAGTGCTGGTTCCATTGGTCACGAAAAAACAGTGGTCTGCATTAAAAATTCTAGCCGCATTGCGTTCACTCTCGCCAATCGCACCATCATGGTCAAGCAACTGACCCAGCTCTTCAACTGCGTTGCAAACGTCAGCTCTCAACATATTTTCACCAAAAAACTGGTGAAACATCTGACCAACCGGGCTTTTGAGAAATGCCACACCACCAGAATGCCCTGGGCAGTGCCATGAATAGGACCCGTCTTCAGCGTAATCTAGCAAGGCCTTAAAAAAGGGAGGCTGCACACCTTCCAAATAACTCTTTGCTTCTCGAATGATGTGCCTTGCTACAAACTCAGGCGTGTCTTCAAACATATGAATGAAGCCATGCAACTCTCGCAATATGTCGTTGGGAAGATGACGCGAAGTTTTTGTTTCCCCATAAACATAAATAGGAACATCTGAATTTTTACGTCGAACTTCTTCAATAAAGCTGCGTAAATTGACCACTGCAGGATCGAGATCGGGGCCAGGTGTGAACTCTTCATCATCGATGGAGAGGATAAAAGCACTGGCTCTAGATTGCTGTTGCGCAAACTGACTGAGGTCACCATAGCTAGTGACGCCCATGACCTCATAACCCTCACTCTCAAAAGCCTGAGCAAGAGCACGAATGCCAAGCCCTGATGTATTTTCAGAACGAAAGTCTTCGTCAATGATGACGATGGGGAAACGAAATTTCATCAAATGCTCCGGGCGTTCCCTCTCGGATGAGGGAGATGTCTAGTTTACTCGCCGTGGGCACTGATAGAATGCAAAAACTGGAGAGGTGGATGAGCGGTTTAAGTCGCACGCCTGGAAAGCGTGTGAGGGTTAATAGCCCTCCGCGGGTTCGAATCCCGCCCTCTCCGCCATTAAAGCTTTTTATTTTTTAGCGTCATCAGATTTAAACCAATCACCAACCGTAGTTGATACTGACTCATAACCTGACGTCAGGGTTGAACAACCGGTAGTTAAGAAGCTCAAACAAAAAACGATAGAAACGATTTTGATAGTTTTAGACATGACTTTCCTTTGAATGAATAAGAACAAGCGAAATCATAATGGAGTTGAGAAAATCACTAATCTAAACTTTTGTTTGCAATTATTAAAAAAAATGGGGTTAAAGCATGTCTGGTGATTGAACAGTGACCAGTATGGTTTGATCTCCATCTAACCGAGAGCGCGAACGCAACCACCAAACGGCTCCTTTTTTGACTGCACATTCCGGCTTTTGAAGGCCCATCAAAAGCGCAATAGTTTCTCCAAGTATCGGTTGGTGGCCGATCACCAAAACCGTATTTTTACTCTCTGGCCACTGGGCAGCCGTCAAAAGCATATCAGCAGTACCTTGGGGTGTTATAGAAGCACTCAATTTATATTTTCTGCCCAAAGCCATGGCAGTTTGCTCGGTACGTTTAGCAGGGCTACATAAGATGCGGGTTCCTTCTGGAAGCTGACGTTCCAGCCAATTAGCCATGCGAAGCGCTTGCCTCTCTCCACGTGGAGTCAGGCTCCTGCTCAAATCATCTTCGCCGGGAGTGGCTTCATGAGCTTCGGCGTGCCGCCACAGTATCAAGTCCATATCAATGTGCTTTCGTGTATCGCTTCATCAACTCAGATTGGGCGCTGAGACCGGAAGATTTTTCTGCCAATGGCTGTCGCTGATAAGAACCAACAGAATCCATTAACCACGCATCAGCCGTGTCGTAGAGATAGGCGACAAGGCACTCGTCTATGACTCTTTGGCGAATTTTGGCATCTTTAACAGGCCAAGCAATTTCAATGCGCCGCATCATATTGCGATTCATCCAATCGGCACTCGACAAATACACATCTTCTTTGTCTCCCGAGCGAAAGTAATACACTCGGGAATGCTCTAAAAAACGACCGATGATAGATCGCACGCGAATATTCTCAGTAAAGCCTTCTTTCAGAGCAGGAAGAATACAAGCACCGCGAACAATCAAATCAATCTTGACACCGCTTTGACCTGCGCGAACCAAATCGGCAGCCAAAGTTTGATCAGTCAAGCTGTTCATTTTCAAAATAATGCGCCCAGCAATGCCTTTCTTACTGGCCTTGGCAATTTGATCAATCGCAATACGCAGTTTTGCGTGCAAGTTAAATGGCGCAACCCAAAGATAATTCAGCTTAGGCAAACGTGTCTGAGAGGCAAGTTGCGAAAAAACTTGCTCAATGTCAAAAGTAATTTGAGGGTTAGCTGTGAGATAACTTAAATCTGTATACAGCTTGGCAGTTTTGGCGTTGTAGTTTCCCGTGGATAAATGTGCATATCGAACGAGATGGTTACCCTCCTTTCGGGTAACCAAAAGCATTTTGGCGTGCGTCTTCAAACCGACAACCCCGTAAACAACCTGAGCGCCTATAGACTCCAATCGCTCAGCCCAGTTGATATTGGCCTCTTCATCAAACCGAGCCTTGATTTCAACGACGGCAGTCACCTCCTTACCTCGACGAACAGCTTCACGCAGCAAATCCATCAACTCAGAATCTATACCGGTTCGGTAGATAGTTTGCTTGATAGCCAAAACATGGGGGTCATCAACAGCTTGACGCAAAAAATCCAATACCCCTGAAAAACTTTCAAACGGTTGGTGAATAAGAATATCTTCCTTTTGAAGCTTTTCAAAAATAGAGTCTTCTTGATTCATTTGGAGCGGATAGGAGCTTTTGTGAACTGGAAAAAGCAGAGACGGCATATCGACCAAATCAATTAATTGGCTCAGACGGACAAGATTGACAGGCCCATGCACGCTATACAAAGCCTCAGGCGGCAACTTGAACTGGTGCAGCAAAAAATCTGACAATTGATCTGAACAACCTGCAGAAACCTCAAGCCGCACTGCGCGGCCAAACTGTCTGTGCTCTAAACCATGTCTGAGCGCAGTTCTGAGATTCCTGACATCCTCTTCATCTACCAAAAGATCGGAATCCCGAGTGACACGAAATTGTGAAAATTGCCCCACCAACCTGTCAGGAAATAGATCCTTGATATGAGAACGAATGACGCTTGAAAGAGTCACCATTTGGATGGCTGAACTGTGAAGCTTATTGGGTAACTTTATGATCCTTGGCAAAGAACGCGGAACTTTCACAATGGCAATTTCGTTCTCTCGCCCAAAAGCATCCTTGCCAGATAAATGAACAATAAAATTCAAAGATTTATTTGCAACCAGCGGAAAGGGATGCGCAGGATCTAGCCCAACTGGCGTAAGTAAAGGTTTTACTTCGCGCTCAAAATATTGTTTTACCCATTTTTGTTGGGTGATATTTCGCTCACCATGGGTTAAGAGATGAATGCCGTTGGCATCGAAATTTGGAATCAGCTCTTCATTGAAAACACGATATTGTTCATCGACTAATTTATGTGCAGCTTTGGAAACTTGGTGGTAAGTGTCTTGGGCGACGGCTAAATTATCAGATTTCTTGTCAAGCCCATGCAGATGTAAAGCAACCCTGACTTCAAAGAATTCATCTAAGTTAGATGACACTATGCATAGATAGCGCAAACGCTCAAGCAGAGGCACATTGGAGCGTCTAGCCCAGTCCAACACCCTCTCGTTGAACAGCAAGGTGCTTTCGTCTCTGTCAATAAATTCTTTCATAGTTCCTTTTGAATCTGCTCTTTATAAAAGGCCATCAGCCAAATAAGTAGCGTTACGCATTGAAACCTCTTTTGCTTGCGCTTCCACCATGATGCGTAAAAGCGGCTCAGTTCCGCTTTCACGAATCAAAACTCTGCCGTTATTTCCTAATTTTTTTTCAATTTCAACAATTCGCGACTGAAATTCTTTATGTGCTCGCCAATCAAGCCCCGCTTCTATCGGAATATTTAACAAACACTGAGGAAATAGCGCAACATCACTCAATAACTCGTGAAGATTTGTGTTCATATGGATGCATGCTTGTAATATTTGCAATGCACTGATTAATCCATCGCCTGTTGAGTGCTTATCAAGCATCAGCAGATGTCCTGAGCCCTCGCCTCCTAAGATCAATTCATTGGAGATAAGCGACTCTAAAACATACCTGTCCCCGACTTTTGATCGGAAGAGCTTGACACCTAATCTTTTCAAACCCTCCTCAATTGCTTGGTTGGTCATCAAAGTTCCAACAGCGCCCGATATCTTTTCACCACTGTTTATTCGATCTTTCACAAGTACATAAAGAAGTTGATCTCCGTTGTAAAGACGCCCCTGATCATCAACCCATTGAAGCCTATCGGCATCTCCATCAAGCGCAATTCCAAAATCGGCATTATTTGAAATAACAGCCTTAACTAAAGCATCTGGGTGAGTCGCACCTACTTCATGGTTGATATTGGTTCCGTTAGGGGAGCACCCGAGCGTGATGACCTCCGCGCCAAGTTCCGCAAAAATTTTGGGTGCCACCACATAAGCAGCACCATGCGCTGCATCAACCACAATTTTTTTACCTCTAAGAGTTAATTGAGGATCAAAAGTACTTTTACAAAACTCTATATAACGGCCACTGGCATCGTCTAAGCGCTTTGTTTTGCCCAATAAATGAGATTCGACCCATTGAGGTTCTTGGGATAAAGCTTCCTCTACGGCAAGTTCCCAAATGTCATCTAATTTTGCCCCTGCAGCAGAGAAAAATTTGACCCCATTGTCATGATATGGGTTGTGAGAAGCACTAATCACAACCCCCAAAGAAGCTCTCAATGCACGCGTCAGATAGGCAACCCCTGGCGTAGGTATGGGACCTAGAAGGACTACATCAACACCAGCTGAATTAAACCCCGCCTCCAAAGCCGACTCCAGCATATAGCCTGAAATTCTTGTATCTTTTCCAATTAAAATTTTGGGCCGTGGTTCAGTTCGTTTAATTACTTGTCCAACCGCATGTGCTAAACGAAGAAAAAAATCTGGCGTAATGGGGAATTGACCAACCGTCCCACGTATGCCATCGGTACCAAAGTAAAGTCTCTTCATGCTAATTGTTGTCAAGTTAAGAACTTGTAGCCATTGTCGCAAAACCTTTAACGGACTTACAAACCGACAAAGCTGCCACTGTTTCTGCCACGGCATGGACTCTTAAAATTTTTGCACCTCGTTCAACAGCCAACACCGCCGCAGCCAGACTGGGAGCCAAACGTTGGTCAACAGGTAAGCCACTGACGGCCCCTAGGGAGGATTTATTCGACCAACCGACCAATAAGGGCACTTCGAGTTTGAGCAATTGCTCTTGCTTGCTCAAAATTTCAAAATTTTGAGGGACCGTTTTTCCAAAACCTATGCCAGGATCAATAACCAACCGGTTTCGATAAATTCCAGCCTTATCCATCACAGCCAATTGTTGATCAAAGAAAGTTTGAACTGAATCCATTACATCACACAACATAGGATTGAGTTGCATGCTGTGTGGTTCGCCGTGCATGTGCATCAGGCACAGGCCACACTGTGTTGTTGCCACAGCCTCTAAGGAACCGGGTTGTCGCAAAGCCCAAACGTCATTGATGATGTCTACGCCCATTTCCAAAGCTTTCACCATGGTTTGAGAATGGTAAGTATCCACAGACAAGGGAATATTCCATTTAATGAGTTGTTTCAATACCCCTGAAATTCGGCCCCATTCATCCTCATGTGTCAGTGCTCTAGCTCCTGGACGAGTTGATTCGCCACCCACATCCAAAATATGAACACCAGCATCCACCATTTTTTCAGCACGCCTGATCGCTTGGGCGCTGCTGCCAAGCTGTCCACCATCTGAAAAAGAGTCTGGGGTAAGGTTCAAAATTCCCATCACGCGGGGCTCGGAAAGATCAAGCTCAAATCGGGTTGTGCGCCACAATGCAACATGGGGCCTAAGCCCCATGTTGTGTGTATCTATTTCCAAATTCATTAAGCTGCAGTAGGCGTCGGATTCGATTGAACTGCTGGCGTACCGCCACTGCCGTCACCGGACGGAGGCGTGCGAGGCGTCCAATCTTTAGGTGGCCGAGGAGGACGTCCAGCCATGATGTCATCCAATTGATCGCTATCAATGGTTTCCCACTCAAGCAAAGCTTTGGCCATGGCGTGCATTTTGTCTGAGTTATCTTCGATCAAGCGACGAGCAAGTGTGTACTGTTCATCAATGATTCGGCGCACCTCGGCATCCACCTTTTGCATGGTGGATTCGCTCATATTGGTGGTTTTAGTCACTGAGCGACCTAAAAACACTTCGCCTTCGTTTTCAGCGTAAACCATAGGCCCTAAGGCCTCTGTCATGCCATAACGCATCACCATGTCGCGAGCAATTTGGGTAGCTCTTTCGAAATCATTTGAAGCACCAGTGGTCATTTGGTTCATGAAGACCTCCTCGGCGATACGCCCACCAAACAACATGCTGATCTGACTCAACATATAAGTGCGGTCGTAACTGTAACGATCGGCTTCGGGCAAACTCATGGTCACGCCCAAGGCTCTTCCGCGAGGAATCACAGTCACCTTGTGCACAGGGTCGCATTTGGGCAATAACTTACCGATTAGGGCGTGTCCAGACTCGTGGTAGGCCGTATTGCGACGCTCTTCTTCGGGCATGACCATACTGCGACGCTCGGGGCCCATCAAAATCTTGTCCTTGGCTTTTTCAAAGTCTTGCATCTCAACAACACGGGCATTGCGACGCGCCGCCATCAAAGCGGCTTCGTTGGTGAGGTTGGCCAAATCTGCACCACTCATACCAGGCGTCCCCCTGGCGATTACGCTGGGTGAAACATCTTGCCCAACAGGAATCTTGCGCATGTGCACATTGAGGATTTGCTCTCGCCCGCGAATATCAGGGAGGGTCACATAGACTTGTCGATCGAAACGCCCAGGGCGCAACAAGGCAGCATCCAAAATATCAGGACGATTGGTTGCGGCCACGACGATCACACCCAAATTGGTTTCAAAGCCGTCCATCTCGACCAACATTTGGTTCAGAGTTTGTTCACGTTCGTCGTTGCCTCCGCCCAAGCCAGCGCCGCGTTGGCGACCCACTGCGTCGATTTCATCTATGAAAATAATGCAGGGTGCGTTTTTCTTGGCGTTTTCGAACATGTCGCGTACGCGGGCTGCGCCCACGCCGACAAACATTTCAACAAAGTCAGAACCAGAAATGCTGAAAAACGGCACTTTGGCTTCGCCAGCGATACCTTTTGCCAACAAAGTTTTACCTGTTCCTGGGGGGCCAACCAACAATAAGCCGCGGGGAATTCGACCACCAAGTTTTTGAAATTTTTGTGGGTCTTTTAAAAAGTCGACAACTTCTTTGACCTCTTCTTTGGCCTCATCGCAACCGGCCACATCGGCAAAAGTCACGGTGTTGTTGTTCTCGTCGAGCATCCGCGCCTTGCTTTTGCCAAAACTGAAAGCGCCGCCCTTGCCGCCACCTTGCATTTGGCGCATGAAATAAACCCAAACCCCGATTAAAAGCAACATCGGGCCCCAGCTGACCAATAAGGTCATGAGCAAGGAGCCTTCTTCACGGGGTTTGACATCGAACTTCACGTTGTTGGCAATGAGGTCACCAACCAAGCCGCGGTCAAGGTAAGTGGCATTGGTCCGAACCTTACGGTCGTCGGTGGTGGTGGCAATGATTTCAGTGCCGCCCTGACCCTCTTGAATCGTTGCTGATTTGATGCGTTTGCCTCTGACTTCATCTAAGAAATCGGAATATGCCAAATACCCATTACCGCCCGCGCCTCGGGTATCGAATTGCTTGAAAACTGTGAAAAGTACCAAGGCAATCACTAACCAAACGGCCACTTTAGAAAACCAAGGGTTGTTCAATGCAGACTCCAGTCAAAGCAAAATTAATGAAATATCAAATATAACTTGCGTCTATTTTAGGCTTTTCAAGCTGAAAAGAAACTTTTGTGTAATTTGTGCCATTCAACAAGTATGGGTTTTATTTGAATCGCTACTTTAAGCCAATTCCAACTATAAAGTTCTCAGATGAGTTGCTTCTGCTAGCCTTTGGCTTTATAGGCTTAACAACTTTAAATGTGTCTTTGAAAAGCTTGACCAACTGTGAGTAACCGCTACCGTGAAACACTTTCACAACAAGTGCGCCTTGCGAACTCAAGTGCAAAACGGCAAATTCCACCGCAAGTTCAACCAAATGCGTCATTCGCGCAGCATCTGCAGACTCAATACCGGATAAATTGGGAGCCATGTCCGATATGACTGCATCAATTTTGCGACCCGAAAGAAGGGCCGTCAGTTCGTTGGCTATTTCTGGCTCACGGAAGTCACCTTGCAAAAAGATGACGCCTTCAATAGGCGTCATGGGCAAAATATCCAGCGCAATGACAGTGCCATCCAATTCGCCCACCGCAGCGCCCTGCGGAGATAAACACCGCCTTGTGTACTGACTCCAAGCACCTGGCGCGCTGCCTAGGTCTACGACAAGCGAACCTGGCCTGATGAGGTTCAGCGTCTCATTAATTTCTTTAAGTTTATAAGCTGCCCTGGCTCGGTAACCTTCCTTTTGAGCAAGCTTGACATAGGGGTCATTCACATGGTCATTCAGCCATGATTTATTAACTTTTTTACTTTGAGTTTTAACTTTCAAACAAACATCCTTAAGGTAAGAAGATAATACCCCCTATGGCTTATATACAACTTACCCCAGCACAAAGAAAAACCCATCGCGCTCTGGCACATCATCTCGACCCTGTGGTGATGATAGGAAACGACGGACTCACCTCTGCCGTGGTCAAAGAAACTGATCTGGCACTGTCCGCTCACGGTCTGATCAAGATCAGAGTTTTAGGAGATGACAGGCAGTCCAGAGAAGTCATTTTTAATGCTCTTGCCGATCAATTGAATGCAGCACCGATCCAACACATTGGAAAGTTATTGGTTCTGTGGCGGCCTCAACCAGACAAAGAAAAAATTCCCAAGGAAGAAAAACAAGCAGGACCTCGGGAATTCAAGGTCCTGAAATACAGCAAACGTGGTGGCCAACGCCCAGAAATGAAACGGGTTACCGTCTTAGGAAATGAGCGCTTGACTGCTGGCGGGCAAATAAAACGCGCCAAACCTAAAATTAAATCTGTTAAAAAAATTGCCCAAGGGTAGTCTTATTTAAAGGTATGAGACCTTAACAATTTCATATCCTTTAACACCACTGGGCGCTTCTACTTTGGCAATATCACCTTCCTCTTTGCCAATCAAAGCACGTGAGATGGGGCTGCTGATATTGATCAACCCAAGTTTTAAATCAGCCTCATCTTCGCCAACTATTTGGTAAGTGACCATTTCACCGGAAGATTGATCTTCTAACTGAACAGTTGCTCCAAAAACAACCCGCCCGCCGGCATCCACCGAAGTTGGGTCGATGATTTGAGCCATTGATAGCTTGCTCTCAATTTCCTGAATTCGCCCTTCAATGAATCCTTGCCTGTCCTTGGCTGCATCGTATTCGGCGTTTTCACTCAAGTCCCCTTGCGCTCTTGCTTCAGCTATGGCATTGATCACCCAAGGACGATCAACGGTTTTGAGGGTGTGCAATTCCTGCTTGAGTTTTTCTGAACCGCGTTTGGTAATAGGTAGGGTTGCCATCAATGTGTCCCGTTGAAAATCAAGTTGTTAATTGCGAATGCAATTCTTGCAAAGAATAGACATCGAGGTTGTCCAGATACTTCATGCCTTCAACCGCAGCTTGTGCGCCCGCAATGGTGGTGAATGTTGTCACGCGGGCAAGAAGTGAAGATATGCGAATTTGGCGCGAATCTGCAATCGCATTGCGACGCTCCTCGACGGTATTGATAACCAATGCAATCTCATTATTTTTAAGCATGTCAACCACATGTGGACGCCCCTCAGTCACTTTATTTACGGCCACCACTTGCAGTCCCGCAGCACTGATGGCCGCGGCAGTTCCCTTGGTTGCAACCAACTCAAAGCCATAGCTGATCAAAGTTTTAGCAATCATTACAGCGCGATCTTTATCGCTGTTTTTAACCGTCAAGAATACTTTACGCACTGGGTCAGTCGGTCGGGGTAATTTAGTACCAGCACCTAATTGACTTTTAACGAACGCTTCACCAAATGATTTACCAACGCCCATGACCTCACCCGTTGATTTCATTTCAGGGCCCAAAATCGTGTCAACCCCTGGAAACTTCACAAATGGGAAAACGGCTTCCTTCACACTGAAATAAGGTGGAGAAATTTCATTCAAGATGCCCTGCGACACAAGAGATTTTCCGACCATACAGCGGGCGGCAACTTTTGCCAATTGAATGCCCGTAGCCTTGCTAACGAATGGAACCGTACGACTGGCGCGTGGATTGACCTCTAAAACATAAATGACATCAACGCCATTTTTTTGTTGAATCGCAAACTGAACGTTCATCAAGCCAACAACTTTTAAGCCATGCGCCATGGCAGTTGTTTGTCGCTTGATTTCATCGATAGTTTGTGCCGACAACGAATAAGGCGGCAAAGAACAAGCTGAATCGCCGCTGTGAACACCAGCTTGCTCAATATGCTCCATGACACCACCAATAAAGACCTGCACGCCATCGCAAATGGCATCCACATCGCATTCAATAGCGTCATTTAAAAACCGGTCCAGCAAAACAGGTGAATCATGGCTGACCTTCACCGCTTCACGCATATAGCGTTCTAAGTCGCGTTGCTCATGAACGATTTCCATGGCTCTTCCGCCCAAGACATAGCTTGGGCGCACCACCAAGGGGTATCCGAGTAGCGCCGCTTGCGCAAGCGCTTCTTCTTCCGTACGTGCAGTGGTATTGGGTGGTTGACGCAAACCCAGTTGATGCAAAAGCTTCTGAAAGCGCTCACGATCTTCAGCCGCATCAATCATGTCTGGGCTTGTTCCAATAATAGGAACTCCAGCAGCTTCGAGACCCAAGGCCAATTTCAAAGGCGTTTGTCCACCGTACTGAACAATCACACCCAGTGGTTTTTCTTTCTCAACAATTTCAAGGACATCTTCGAGTGTCAAGGGTTCAAAATACAGACGGTCGCTGGTGTCGTAATCGGTCGACACAGTTTCGGGATTGCAATTGACCATGATGGTTTCATACCCATCTTCACGCATGGCAAGAGCCGCATGCACGCAGCAGTAATCAAACTCAATACCTTGGCCAATACGGTTGGGGCCCCCACCTAGCACCATGATTTTTTGACGGCTTGTAGGCTCGGCCTCACATTCTTGTTCATAGCTGGAATACATGTAGGCCGTATTGGTTGCAAACTCGGCCGCGCATGTATCAACTCTTTTATAAACCGGTCTTACGTCATTTGCATGCCTGAAAGCACGAACAGCGTTTTCATCGGTTTTCAACAACTTTGCGAGACGCCTGTCAGAAAAGCCTTTTTGTTTTAATTGTTTAATTTCTTCCTTGGAAATTTCAGACAACGTATGCGTTTCTAACTCTAGTTCAATTTTGACGATATCTTCAATCTGAACCAGAAACCATTTGTCAATTTTTGTCAACGCATAAACTTCATTGACAGACATTCCTTGCGCAAATGCATCCCCCACATACCAGATTCGTTCTGGTCCAGGCTCGCCAAGTTCTTTTTCAAGCGTCTCTCTGTCTTGGGTTTTTTCGTTCAGTCCATCCACGCCCACTTCTAAACCGCGCAAAGCCTTTTGAAAGGATTCTTGAAACGTTCGCCCTATGGCCATCACTTCGCCGACTGACTTCATCTGCGTGGTCAAACGGCTATCTGCCGTAGGAAATTTCTCAAAAGCAAATCGCGGTATCTTGGTAACTACATAGTCAATACTGGGTTCGAAACTGGCTGGCGTTGCTCCCCCTGTGATGTCATTGCGCAGTTCATCCAGAGTAAAACCTACCGCCAATTTAGCAGCAACTTTGGCAATTGGAAATCCTGTGGCCTTTGACGCGAGTGCCGAGGATCTGGACACACGCGGATTCATCTCAATCACAACCATTCTTCCGTCTTCCGGATTGATGGAGAACTGAACATTAGATCCACCCGTGTCCACACCAATTTCACGCAAAACTGCCAAGCTGGCGTTTCGCATAATTTGATATTCCTTGTCTGTCAAGGTTTGTGCAGGCGCGACAGTGATGGAGTCTCCTGTATGCACGCCCATGGGGTCTAAGTTTTCAATAGAGCAAACAATGATGCAGTTGTCAGCTTTATCGCGAACAACTTCCATTTCATACTCTTTCCATCCCAGCAATGACTCTTCAATCAAGAGCTCACTTGTGGGTGAGGCTTCAATTCCACGCTTGCAGATGGTTTCAAACTCTTCAGCGTTATAGGCAATGCCGCCGCCCGTGCCGCCTAATGTAAAACTTGGACGAATAACGACAGGGAAACCAACTGTTTTTTGAACACTCCAAGCTTCTTCTAATGTGTGGGCAATGCCGGACCTTGCAGAACCCAAACCAATTTTGGTCATGGCGTCTTTGAACTTTAATCTGTCTTCGGCTTTGTCAATGGCATGCGGTGTAGCGCCAATCAATTCAATGGGTTTTCCAGTATGACTTCCCGTGTACTTTTCAAGAATGCCATTGCGCCACAAGTCCAAAGCACAGTTAAGCGCAGTTTGTCCGCCCATGGTGGGCAATACGGCGTCAGGTCTTTCTTTGGCAATGATTCGCTCAACTGTAGGCCAAGTAATGGGTTCAATGTATGTGACATCGGCCGTGGCTGGGTCGGTCATGATGGTGGCAGGATTGCTGTTGATCAATATGACCTTGAAGCCTTCTTCCCTCAAAGCTTTGCAAGCTTGCACTCCCGAATAATCAAACTCACAAGCTTGACCAATGACAATCGGGCCAGCACCAATGATGAGAATACTTTTTAAATCTGTGCGCTTAGGCATGCGTTACTACCATCATGGAATCAATGAAACGGTCAAATAAATAACCAATATCGTGGGGACCTGGGGATGCTTCAGGGTGCCCCTGAAAGCTGAATGCAGGTTTGTCTTTCAGCGACAAGCCCTGCAAACTTCCATCGAACAAACTGATGTGTGTACTGCGAATATTCGCCGGCAAGGTTTTTTCGTCTACTGCAAATCCATGGTTTTGGCTGGTGATACAAACACGTCCATTGTCTAAGTCTTTGACTGGATGGTTGGCTCCATGGTGGCCAAACTTCATTTTGTAGGTGGATGCGCCACAAGCTAAAGCCAGTATTTGGTGCCCTAAACAAATGCCAAATATGGGCACACCTTTTTGAAGCAGTGCTTGGGTTGCTGAAACAGCGTAACCGCAAGGACCCGGGTCGCCAGGGCCATTAGATAAGAAAACACCATCGGGTTTCAATTTCAGAACATCATCTGCAGAAGTTTGAGCCGGCACCACAGTCACCTTGCAACCACGCTGCGCCAACATTCGCAAAATATTTCGCTTCACCCCAAAGTCGTAAGCGACCACATGCAAATGGGCTTGGCTTTGGTGGCCATAACCTTCTCCCAAGACCCACTCGGATTCACTCCATTCGTACAACTCTTTCACTGAAACTTCTTTAGCCAGATCTAAACCCGACATAGAAGAAGCAGCTCTGGCAGCATTTATGGCCAACTCAATAGACTGAGGCCCAACAGACTCTCCCAATGCCAAGGCAAGGATGGCGCCATTTTGCGCACCTTTTTCGCGCAACAAGCGAGTCAACATTCGGGTGTCAATATCTGCGATAGCAACGCAATGGTTAGTTTTTAAATAAGAGGAAAGATCAGTATCAGCTCTGAAGTTTGAATGCGTCAGCGGCAAGTTTTTAATAACCAAGCCTGCTGTATGAACACGGGATGATTCAGCATCTTCAAGATTGACACCATAGTTGCCAATATGAGGATAAGTCAACGTCACTATTTGTTGGCAATAGCTTGGATCAGTCAAGATTTCTTGGTACCCCGTCATGGAGGTATTGAAAACCATTTCACCGACAGTTATGCCAGTGTGACCAATAGAAGAACCTACAAAAACAGTGCCGTCTGCGAGCGCCAAAATGGCTGAAGGATGTTTTCCTTGAAGAGACAAAAGCACTCAGATCTCCGAGTTTGGTGACGCCCTGGCTGCAATGAGAGCCAACGCTCATTGGCAGTTTTTCAAGGGGTTGGCTTTTAGTCTAGCGAAGGGCGCACTGGGGGTTTATAAAAGTCGCTCATTATAGCCTTGTGACACTTTTAACTTCGACTTGGCTCAGTTAGTCAGGTTGGGTAGCACTGGCATGCAAACAAATAGCTGCAGCTGCAGCAACGTTCAAAGATTCCTCACCCCCCGGTTGCTTGATTCTGACGGTTTGACAATGCCTATCAGACCATTCAAGGCTGTGCCCTCTTCCTTCGTGGCCAAAGACCCATGCTATAGGGAACGGTAATTTTTTGTGGACAACCAGTTCATCTAAAAAAAGACCTTGATGGGAACTGGTTAGAACCACAGAAAGAGATGATGACTGTATATCTTCAACAGCTAAGTTTTCAATGATGTTTAAGGCGAAATGCGCTCCCATGGCAGCACGCACCACCTTATGCGTCCAAAGACCTACCGAATAAGGAGTTGTCACTATTTGCTTGAACCCAAATACAGCAGCGCTTCTGAGAATGGAGCCAGCATTACCGGGGTCTTGCAACTGATCAAGAACCACAGCAGAGACAAACGGATTGAAAGCAGGTTTGACAGGTAAAAAAACAATGGCCGCCATCATGGGTGGGGAATGCAGGCTGCTTAAGCCCTCCATCACAGATGCAGAAACTTGTATCAACTTGGTATTTTCATCAGACCAAGCATGAATTAAATCTTGGGGGCAGTCATCTCTGAAAACCAAGGTGTCGAAACGAAAACCTTTTAAGCGAGCCGCTTCGCACAGATGGTCACCTTCTAACCATATTTTTTGTTTATCTCTGTGAACACCCGAAGAATGTGACCAATCACGCAAAGCCTTGTACCAAGCGTTTTGCCTTGAAGTGATTGTCTCAATGTGAACTGGATTGGTCATAAAAAGATTACTTGTCCAAAAGTTGAGCTACAGGAGCAAAACTTCTTCTGTGTAGAACGCAAGGTCCATGCTGTTTAAGCGCATTTAAATGAATGCTGGTTCCATAGCCTTTGTGGATGGCAAATCCATAAAGAGGATATTGTGAATCTATCTGCACACACCAGCGATCGCGCTCAACTTTGGCAAGAATAGACGCGGCAGAAATGCTTGCCACTTTTGAATCGCCTTTCACAATTGCTTCTGCCCTGACGTCTAAAACAGGCAAACGATTTCCATCTACAAGAACCTTTATTGGCTTGAGCCGCAGGCCTTTAACCGCCCTTTGCATGGCCAATAAAGTGGCTTGCAAAATATTCATTTGGTCAATTTCATTCACACTTGCGGTTGCAACACAAAAACACAATGCCCGTGCTTTGATGATGTCATAGAGCTGATCCCTTTTGCTGGCCGAAAGTTTTTTTGAGTCAGCCAATCCTTGAATGGGTGACAAATCATCCAAAATAACTGCTGCCGCAAATACCGGACCAGCCAATGGCCCACGACCAGCTTCGTCAACACCGGCAACCAAGCCTGGAATATCCCAATCAAATGATTTCTGATCAAGCACCAAAGATTTTTTTGACGGCATGGGTAACCAAATGGGATGTGTCTTGAATCAATTCTCGGTGCAGCTCGGTAAAACGCAATTTCATTTTTTCAACTTTTTGTGGATGTTCTAGCCAGATCGAAACGGCCTCAGCCAAAGCTGTTGGAGAAGCTTGATCTTGCAACAACTCAGGAACGACAAAGTCTGCACACAAAATATTGGGCAAACCAACCCAAGGTTGTAAACGTTTTTTGCGCATGATCTGCCAGCTCAACCAAGGCATGTGATAAGAGATCACCATGGGGCATTTAAATAATGCTGCTTCGAGGGTTGCCGTGCCGCTGGCAACCATGGCGGCATCTGCGGCCGCAAGTGCCGCATGACTTTGACCAGAAAGCAAAATTAAGCTCCTAGGGAATAAACCATTGGCATACATTTTTTGCACAAGCGGCATCTGCCCAAGCGCAACAGGAAGAAGGAAAACCGAACCAGGGTATTGTTTTTCAAGAATCAAGGCAGCAGCCCCAAAACGTGGGGCCATGTGCTCTATTTCAGACGTTCTGCTGCCTGGAAGCAGTGCAATGACTTTCTGGTTGTTTTGCAGACCTAAGCTTTGTCTGACATCGCCTCGATGAGATTGCAGGGGAATGGCACTGGCTATAGGGTGCCCCACATAGGTTGCATCAATTCCATAACGTTGAAGCAACGGCGATTCAAAGGGGAAAAGACATAAAACATGGTCAACACTTTCACGTATTTTGTCTAGTCGTTCGGCTCGCCACGCCCACACCGACGGGCAGACAAACTGAACTGTTGGAATACCCTGTTTTTTGAGCGCAAAAGATAAATCTAAATTGAAGTCTGGTGCATCCACCCCCATAAAGAAGTTGGGCGGGTTTTTCACCAGTCGCTGGTAAAGCGCTTTGCGAATGCCAGTAATTTCTCTGTAGTGCCTGAGTACTTCAACATAGCCACGAACAGCTAACTTTTCTTGTGGCCACCATGCATCAAACCCCAGGTTTTGCATCTTAGGGCCACCAATACCTTGCAGTGAAATACCTGACCATTGGGACTGCAAACCAGGTATGACCAATGAAGCCAATAAGTCGCCAGATGCCTCGCCAGCCACCATGGCAATGGAAGGGTTCACAAGGCTGGGCATAGTGAGAACAGAATATTCACCTCAGCGAACAATACCGCGCTGAGGTGATACGGCTGACAGAAAACTCGACACCATAGACACCACTTCTTTGCTGTCAGGTTGATTGTGAGCCAGAAGCTCAATTGCTTGAATTGATTGAGCCAAAGTCAAACCGTCTCGGTAAAGAAGTTTGTAAATATTTTTAGCCGTTTGAATGTGTTCAGGGGTAAAACCGCGGCGACGCATACCTTCAAAATTCATAGACCGTGATTGCGCGGGTTGACCTTGGCACATGACAAACGGGGGAAGATCTGCAAACAACAAGGAATTCATCGCAGTGAAACTGTGCGCACCTAATTTACAAAATTGGTGAACCACTGTAAATCCACCCAAAATAACCCAATCCCCCACATGCACATGGCCAGCCAATTGTGTGTTGTTGGCAAAAATGGTGTGGTTTGCCACTTGACAGTCGTGCGCCAAATGAACGTAAGCCATGATCCAGTTGTCATTGCCAACTCTTGTCGCACCCGCATCCCCAGCTGTGCCTATGTTGAAAGTACAAAATTCACGAATGACGTTACGGTCGCCGATGACCAATTCACATGGTTCACCTGCGTATTTTTTGTCTTGCGGTACAGCGCCTAGCGAATTGAATTGAAATATTTGGTTGTCGCACCCAATGGTTGTTCGGCCTTCAATGACGCAATGGGAGCCGATACGCGTACCTGCTCCAATCCTCACATGAGGACCGATGGTGGTGAACGGCCCGACAACGACAGAGTCATCCAATTGTGCCGACGCATCTACCAAAGCTAATGGATGTATTTCAGCCATATACGCCCTATGCGATGGTGCGCATGGTACACATCAACTCAGCTTCAACAGCCAACTCCTCACCCACCCAAGCCTTGGCTTTGAATTTAAAAATACCCGCCCTCATGCGATCTAAATCTACACACAATGTGAGAGCGTCACCAGGTTCAACGGGCCGCTTGAAACGTGCGTTGTCGATACCAGCAAAATAATAAACCGTGTTGTCATCGGGCACTATGCCTAAGGTATCAAAGGCCAATAAAGCCGCTGCTTGGGCCAAAGCTTCCAACATCAGTACACCCGGCATGACGGGTCTATGAGGAAAATGGCCATTAAAAAAAGGCTCATTGATAGTGACGTTTTTCAACGCCTTGATTGATTTGCCTTTTTCTAAGCTCAGCACTCTGTCGACCAACAAGATGGGATATCGGTGAGGCAATAATTTTAATATTTGATGTATATCCATGGTTTAAACCTCTATTTAAGATTGCCTGACTCTAGGTGTTTTATTCGGTCGCGCAGTGAATGTAACTGGCGCAAGGTTGCAGCATTTTTATGCCAAGCAGCGTTGGTATCAATAGGAAACACACCACTGTAAGTCCCCGGTTGCAATAGAGATCGGGTAACAACAGAGGCCGCAGAAATGTGTACGTGATCTGTTAACTGCAAGTGCCCAAGGACGATTGCGCCTCCGCCCAAAGTGCAATGTGCCCCAATGCGGGTACTTCCTGCAATACCTACACATCCAGCCATGGCCGTATGAGCGCCTACATGGACGTTGTGTCCAATTTGTACCAAGTTATCGAGTTTGACGCCGTCTTCAACGACGGTGTCCCCCAAAGCGCCTCGATCGATACAAGTATTAGCGCCAATCTCAACCTGATTGCCAATACGCACAGCGCCAAGTTGCTCAATCTTGAGCCAAGTGCCGTGTTCGAGCGCAAATCCAAATCCATCTGCACCGATTACTGCACCTGAGTGAACAATGCAGTCTTCTCCTACAGTGCAAGATTGTGAAACGGTTACTCTGGATTTAAGCCGACTGCCCTTGCCGATCACCGCATGCGCCTCGACCACACACATGGGCCCAATTCGGGCCGTAGGGTCAATTTTTGCAAGTGGATGGACGAAGGCACTTGGGTGAATCTTGGGCTCATCATTGGGACCTAGAAGACTGCCCCAATACTGGGTAACCCTTGCCCAATAAGCATATGCATCAGCAACGACCACAGTGCTGCCTCGCTGTAGGGCTTCGTCTTTCATATGCTCAGAGACCACAACACACGCAGCACGTGAAGTCTGTAGTTGAGAACGGTATTGGATATGACTTAAAAAAGCCAGATCACTCGAACTGGCAGAAGCCAATGTTGCTAAACCAGTAATTTCTATATCAGGCGAGCCGTGTAAGTCTCCGCCGAGTTGATCAATGAGCTGGCCTAACGTCAGACGAATCACGCCATCACTTGCCGGTGTTAATGGCTTTAATCACTTTTTCAGTGATGTCATGTTTAGGATTTATATAAACGGCTTCTTGCAAAATCAAGTCGTATTTTTCAGCTTCGGCGACTTGCTTGACCACCTTATTGGCTTTTTCCAAAACCAATTGCAACTCTTCATTCTTGCGGGCATTGAGGTCTTCTTGAAATTCACGACGCTTACGCTGAAACTCTCTGTCTTGGTCTGCGAGTTGGCGTTGTTTGGTGGCCCTTTGTGTTTCAGTCAACGTGGGTAAATCACGCTCTAATTTCTCAGAAGTTGTTTTCAGGGTGTTACCCATGTCAACAAGCTCTTTTTCTCGCTTGGAAAATTCTTGTTCTAATTTGGTTTGAGCAACCTTAGCGGTATTTGCCTCGCGAAAGATGCGATCGGTATTGATAAAACCGACCCTGAAGTCCTCAGCCAAGGCGGCAAACGAGGCCAATGACAAGGTAGTTGCCACTACATAACGCAGGTAAAGATGTTTCATCAGAACGATGTCCCAATTTGGAATTGAAAAGATTGCATTCTATCGCCTTCAAATTTGCGAATAGGTTTTGCAATAGCGAAACGAAGCGGGCCTACTGGAGATACCCAGCTCAGGCCGATGCCAAGCGAGCTTCTTAATTTGTCGAGTTCGATTTTATCTGTGGCATCGTAAACGTTACCCGCGTCTATAAAGGAGTACAAACGCAAAGTTTTGTCATTTCCAACACCGGGGAAAGGCACATAAAACTCAGAATTGAGCAAGATTTTCTTGGAACCACCCACGGGACACCACACACTGCTTGTGCATCCATAGTCTTTGGGGCCCAAAGATCCTTGCTGGAATCCTCGAACAGAGCCTAGGCCCCCCGCATAGTAATTCTTAAATACAGGGTAGGTTTTTCCTTGTAAGCCTTTGCCGTAGCCAAACTCAGCATTAATCGCAAGTGTGTATTTTTTTCCCAATGGGAAGTATTCTTGAAATTGAACGCTGTTGCGGTAGTAACGCGTGTCACCGGCAGCACCGAGTTCACCATTGAGTCTGATGAGGCGACCTTTGTTTGGCGCCAACATGCTGTCACGACTGTCTCTCGCCCAGCCAATGGTAAGTGGTACCGATTGACTCGTTTCGCCGAATTTATCAATATAAGTATAGTAGGCGGTGGGCATATTTAAACCTGAATTGATTCGTGTTTGCTCTAGCGCAGCGCCCACAAACACAGTGTCAATTTCAGCAAAAGGAACACCAAACCTTATGCCAAGACCAGAGGTGCCCAAACTGTAGTTACCACTTGCAAGCAAATAAGGTTTGCTTGAGCGATGGTAAGCATTGAGGGTTCGGGATACGCCGTCTTGCGTGAAATAAGGATCTGTGGTGCTGACATCTAGCACCCTGTTGTATCTGCTGGTATTGACTTGAATACCCAAGGAATTACCCGTTCCGAAGAAGTTGTCTTGACTGATGCCAAAAGAGAGAAATAACTTTTCCGCACTTGAAAAACCAGCACCAAGTTGCAGTGAACCCGTTGGCTTTTCAGTCACTTTCAAATTGATATCCACTTGGTCAGCTGAACCTGCTACTTCCTGGGTATCAATAGTGACCTCGGTGAAATAACCCAAGCGGTCTACCCGGTCTCGAGACAAACGAATACGTTCACCGTCATACCAAGAAGACTCCATTTGCCTGAACTCACGGCGAATGATGTCGTCTTTGGTGCGTTCGTTACCTGAAATATTGATTCGCCTCACATAGGCTCTGCGGGACGGATCCGCTTGCAAAACAACTTGAACTTGGTTGGTCACGCGGTCGACTTCGGTACGAGGTTCAACTCGGGAAAATGCAAAACCAAAATTACCGAAATAATCGGAAAAAGCTTTGATGGTTTGCACCACATCCGATTGGTTGTAGGGCTCCCCAGGCTTAATGGAAACAAGCGACTTAAATTCGCTGTCACGCCCTAAAAAATAGCCTTCCAACATGATGCGGGACACCACGAAGCGGTTTCCTTCGGTGACGTTGATAGTGATGCTGATGTCTTGCTTGTTGGCAGAAATAGCAACCTGCGTGGAATCAACGCGAAACTCAAGGTAACCCCTAGAAAGATAGTAAGACTTGATGGTTTCCAAATCAGCATTCAATTTGGCCTGAGAGTAACGGTCAGACTTGGTGTACCAAGCCATGTAATTGGGTTCTGACAAGTCCATTTGGTCTTTGAGTGTCGACTCGTCAAAAGCCTTTGTGCCCACAATGCGCAAGGATTTAATACGGGCCACATCGCCTTCAACCACCGTGAAGTTCAAATTCACACGGTTGCGGTCTGAGGGAGTGACGGTTGACACCACCTCAGCGCCATATAAGCTTTTGTTGATGTACTGGCGCTTTAATTCTTGCTCGGCTCTGTCAGTCAGGGCTTTGTCATAAGACCTGCCTTCAGACAAACCTATGTCTTTGAGAGCTTTTCGCAAAGTTTCTTTGTCAAACTCTTTGATGCCCACAAAATCGACCGATCCAATGATGGGTCGCTCTTCCACAACAACCACCACAACGTCGGCATTGACCTCGATGCGCACATCTTTAAATAAGCCCAGAGCGAAAAGATTGCGAATGGCCAGAGTGCCTTTTTCATCGGTGTAGCTTTCGCCCACACGAAAAGGAACTGTTGCTAAAACCGTACCTGGTTCGGTGCGCTGTAGACCCTCGATGCGAATATCTTTAATTTGAAAAGAATCTAAGGCCTTTGCTGTGGGCAACAGGCAAAGGGATAAAAGCAAAACAAGTAGGTATTTAAAATTAAGAATCGTTAAGTTTGAATTCATAAAAAAAGAGTATTTAGGTGGATTATTTGGGGACATCAAGCCAACCAACGCAAAACATCGTTAAACAAGGCGGCGAACATCATGAGAGCCACCATGGAAACACCCATGACCTGCAATCGCTCGAGCCACTCTTTGGAGGGCGCACTCCCAGTAACTGACTCCCAAAGATAATACATCAGGTGACCCCCATCCAATATGGGAATTGGTAGGAGGTTCAAAAGGCCGATGCTTAGGCTGATCAGGGCGACAAATTGAACAAATGGACGCCACCCTTGTTCTGCTGTTTTCCCTGCATATTCCGCCATGGTCAAGGGCCCACTCAACTGCTGCCATCCGGTATTCGTCGTGATTAATTTACCCACAGCTAGAAATGTCATTTTGGATTGCACCAAAACAGTACTTAAAGCTATTTCCAGTCCGTCAAGAAAACCGTGTTGAACCCAAACCGTTTCCGGATCGCGCCCCACCACCGCATTTATTTTTGAAATGCGTTTGCCTTCAACCTCCCTGATCTCGGGAAGCACACTTAGCAAAAGAGCTTTTCCATCTGCTCTGTGAATTTCCCACACTTGGACCGCTGAAGCGGAACGAATAAGTTGTATCAAATGTTGGGCGTCTTTAACCAAACGACCATCGACTTTTAAAACCAAATCGCCCTCTAATATCCCCGCCTTGGCAGCCGGTCCCTCTTTCATCACTTTAACGATGTAAGGCTTGCTGTAAGCACCCGTCATACCTATGCGGGAGCTGCCAGGGCGTGCGACGTCTTGATCGAGATCAGACAGGGAAATAGCTATGGACTTGGGTTGATTGCTGCTGGCCGATGTAACTTCTAATTTGAAGTTTTCTTGATCATGAACGGCCACATCGATGAGTGACATCAAGTGCTGCAAACTTTGAACTGTCTGCCACTCATCCGCTTGGGTCGCAAATTTTTGAACCAAGTCACCCGTGCGCAGGCCAGCGGACTCGGCGATCGAACCAGCTAAAGGCGTGGCAATGATTGCACTGGCTTGCTGCGATCCCATCCACTGAAGAAACGCATACAAAAAAAGAGTCAGCAGCAAATTAGCCAAAGGACCTGCGGCCACGATACAAGAGCGGGCCCCTAAAGTTTGGCGATTAAAAGCGTGTGCGGACTCGCCTGGCGTCACATCTTGATCACTCTCATCAAGCATTTTCACAAATCCCCCCATAGGGATTGCACACAAGGTGAACTCTGTTGGCAGGTTCAGGCCAGGTTGAAGTCGATGCCAGCGCAACAAAGGTTTTCCAAAACCTATGGAAAAGCGCAAAACCCTGACCCTGAACCAAAGAGCTGCGCGGTAATGACCATACTCATGCACGAAAATAACAGCGGTCAAAGCAACTAAAAACGCCAGCAAAGTACTCAACATGTTGTAGCTTTATCGAAGCTCATGCGAGAGTTGCTCAGCGTCCACGCGAGAGCGTTGGTCTAATGCAAGCAAGTCTTCCAAGCCAGTGATCGAAGTCGGCAACACCTTCTCCATCGTTGCCATATTCAAGTGATGGATTTGATCAAAGCGAATTCGTTTGTCTAAAAACGCAGCAACGGCAACTTCATTGGCCGCATTCAAAACCGTGGTCGTTCCAGGTGCTGCATTCAAAGCTTGCCAAGCCAACTTCAAACTGGGAAAGCGTTGATGGTGTCCATGATCCTCAAAAGATTCAAAGGTCATGGCAGACAAATGTCTAAAGTCTAAATTTGCAGCCCCCGAGGCCATTCGTTGTGGCCAAGAAAGCCCATAAGCGATAGGGACACGCATATCCGGTGTGCCCAGTTGCGCGACGACGGACCCGTCCACAAACTGCACCATGGAATGAACAATGCTCTGGGGATGAATAACAACCTCAATACGGTCAGGTGCCATACCAAACAAATATTTGGCCTCTATCACTTCCAAAGCTTTATTCATCATGGTGGCTGAATCGACCGAGATCTTTCTACCCATCACCCAGTTGGGATGTGCACATGCCTGCTCGGGAGTGACCTCACGCAAAGACAGCGGGTCTCTGGAGCGAAACGGGCCACCGGAAGCTGTGAGGATGATTTTGTCTACACTTTGCGCCCACGAAGTCGGATCCTGCGGCAAAGCCTGAAAAACAGCGGAGTGTTCACTGTCGATGGGTAAAAGTTGAGCGCCACCCGATTCAACAGCATCTAGAAAAAGTTGACCACCGACCACCAACGCTTCTTTGTTGGCCAAAAGAAGCCTTTTCCCCGACTTGGCCGCTGACAAACAAGAAGGCAAGCCAGCAGCGCCCACAATAGCTGCCATGACTGTGGTGACTCGCTGATCACAGGCGACTTCTACCAATGCGTGTGCGCCACTCAGCACTTGCGTGGATAAATTTTCAGCACGCAACATGTCTCGCAGTCGATTGGCAGCGCTTTCTTCCACCATGACAGCAAATTGGGGTTTGAACCGTGCGCATTGGGCAAGCATGAGATCAACTTGCTTGGCTCCAGTGAGGGCAAAAATCTGAAATTTCTCGGGATGACGAGAAACCACGTCCAAAGTGTTTACCCCTATCGAACCAGTCGAACCTAAAACTGTGAGTGTTTGAACTGTGGGATTCATAACAAAGCCAACATGACTGCCAAGGGCAAAGTTGGCAAAAGTGCGTCTATGCGGTCCAGTATGCCACCGTGACCGGGCAAAAGCTGACTGCTGTCTTTGGCACCAGCACTGCGTTTCACAAGAGATTCAACCAAGTCCCCGACGACGCTCATCATGACCAAAAAAACCAAACCCAGAACAAACATGACCAAGCCATGGGCATACAGTCGATCAAACAGGCTGTGAGAGGGCAAAGAAAAATAATCAACCACATTTAACCAAATAAACGCCAACAAAAATACACCTGCCATGGCTCCGGCCACACCTTCCCACGTTTTGCCGGGGCTTATTTCAGGCGCTAGCCTATGCCGTCCCCAAGCTTTGCCCGAAAAGTAGGCAGATATGTCGGCGATCCAAACCAACGAAAGAACAGATAACAAAAAATCAATTCCGAAGGTCTTAGACAGTACCAAAGCCAGCCACGTGCAGCATAAGGTAGCAGTACCAACGACCAGTTTTAAAAGTGCAGGAATTCGAGTCCATCGTTGAACCCCTCCAGCGAGCAAATATGCGGCCAACAGAACCCAAATTGCACCGACTATCAGCCAAAAAATACGGCCGAAATAGAGAACTAAATTGAATTGCCAAACCCAGAGGCAAAAAAAGGCACAACTGGCGGCAATCCATAAAGCTGGGTAGCGACCTAGCTGGTTAAGTCTGCCCCACTCCCAACCTGCAGCCGTGATTAAAACCAAACCAGCTAAAGCAGTCCAAAAAATATGGGGATGAAAGAGCGCTGGAAATAAAAATCCCAATAAAACCAATGCGGTAATAATGCGCTGCTTAAGCATGCAAAGTCATGCCTTAAACCGCCATGATTTCTTGTTCTTTGGATGCCATCATTTTGTCGATATCGACAATGTGCTTATCGGTGACCTTTTGAATGTCAACCTCAGCGCGCTTTTGATCATCTTCAGAAGCCAGCTTATCTTTCACCAATTTTTTAACGGATTCATTTCCATCGCGGCGCAAATTACGAATAGCCACTTTGGCGTTTTCACCTTCGGTGCGAACCACTTTGGTCATTTCTTTGCGTCGCTCCTCAGACATTGGCGGCATAGGGACCCGAATCAAGTCCCCCATAGAGGCGGGATTCAATCCCAGATCACTTTCTCGAATGGCCTTTTCAATTTTGGGGCCCAGTCCCTTTTCCCAAGGCTGAACGCTGATGGTGCGCGAATCCAATAAAGAGATATTGGCAAGCTGGGAAAGCGGTGTGGGGTTGCCGTAGTACTCAACCATCACATGATCCAACAGCCCTGGATTGGCACGCCCCGAGCGTATTTTGGACAAGCTATTGCTGAAAGCAGCAATCGATTGATCCATTTTGCTTTCTATGTTTTTCTTGATCTCTGCAATATCCATCTTCTTCCTCTTTCAGACTGACAAACTTCAGGCAAACACCAGCGTGCCCTCGTCCTCTCCCATGACTACGCGCTTGAGTGCGCCGTGTTTAAAAATTGAAAAAACCGTAATGGGCAGCTTTTGATCGCGGCACAAGGCAAATGCGGTGGCGTCCATGATGCCTAAATTGCCTTGGATGGCTTGATCAAAGCTGATTTTTGCATAACGAGTAGCCGTTGCATCCTTGTTGGGGTCAGAACTGTAAACACCGTCCACCTTGGTGGCCTTCAAAACCATTTCAGCACCCATTTCAGCGCCGCGAAGTGCAGCGGCTGTGTCTGTTGTGAAAAAGGGGTTGCCTGTACCGGCTGCAAATACAACCACTTTGCCCTCTTCCAAATATTGCAAGGCCTTGGGTCGCACGTAAGGCTCTACCACCTGTTCAATGCCAATGGCAGACATCACGCGAGCTACCAAGCCAGCCTTGTTCATCGTGTCAGCAAGCGCTAAAGCATTCATCACGGTAGCTAGCATTCCCATGTAATCGGCGGTCGCTCGGTCCATACCTACAGAGCCACCTGCAACGCCGCGGAAAATATTACCGCCACCAATCACAACCGCTACTTCAACGCCCAGACGTGTGACTTCGGCAATCTCTTCAACCATGCGAACAATTGTTGCGCGGTTGATACCAAAAGCGTCGTCACCCATCAAAGCCTCGCCAGACAATTTCAGCAGTATTCGCTTGTAAGCAGCATTTTTTGGCGTCATTCAGGCCTCCGTTGGTGTGAGAGTTTAACGAGTTGATTGTGGGCAAAAGAAAGGGGACTTTCGTCCCCTTTTTTATTCATCAGTTTGATTGTTTTGCTGCAGCTACTTGGGCCGCCACCTCAGCGGCAAAGTCGTCGACTTTTCGCTCAATACCCTCTCCAACCACATACATCGTGAATGAATTGACCGTGGTTTTAACAGCTTGAAGCATTTGAGCGACTGTTTGCTTGTCGTTCTTCACAAAGGGCTGATCAAACAAAGACACCTCTTTGAGATATTTTTGAACCGAGCCTTCAATCATTTTTGCAGCAATGTCTGCAGGCTTGCCAGATTCAGCAGCCTTGGCCGTTGCTACAGAGCGCTCTCGCTCGATCAGTTCAGCCGGAACCTCAGCGCTGGTCAAGGAGACAGGCTTCATGGCCGCCACATGCATGGCAACGTCACGTGCAGCACCTTCGTCACCTGTGTACTCGACCACAACGCCGATACGCGTTCCATGCAAATAGGATGTCAGTGCAGAGCCGCTGTTAAAAAGCTTAAATCGGCGAAAACTCATGTTTTCACCAATTTTTCCAATCAGACCCTTGCGAACATCTTCAAGGGTGGGGCCAAAACCATCTTGTGAATAGGCCAAAGCGCCTAAAGCATCGAGGTCAGCAGGCTTGTGAAGAGCGGCTAATTTGGCTGCGACTTGTGTCAAGGCCAAGAAACTGTCATTTTTTGTAACAAAGTCAGTTTCGCAATTGACTTCAAGCATTGCGCCGGAGTGACCATCAATAAAGATACTGACAACGCCTTCCGCAGTGACGCGAGAGGCCGCTTTACTGGCCTTGCTGCCTAACTTGACACGTAACAACTCTTCTGCTTTAACCGAGTCGCCTTCAGCTTCCGTCAATGCTTTTTTGCACTCCATCATGGGCGCATCCGTTTTGGCTCGCAGTTCGGCGACCATGCTTGCAGTAATTGCTGCCATAAAAACTCCTGTTAAATCAATATAGGTATGTGTGTTGCGAAAAAGGGGCCACTTAAGCCCCTTTTGAATGACTCAAGTGAAATTTAAGCTTGTGCTGAATTTTCAACTTCAACAAACTCATCAGAACCTTCACTCACAGCTTTAACCACATCGCTGACCGCATTGGCGCGTCCTTCCAAAATAGCGTCTGCAATACCGCGTGCGTAAAGCGTCACGGCTTTGGACGAATCGTCGTTGCCAGGAATCACGTAGTCAATTCCTTCAGGCGAATGGTTGGAGTCAACTACGCCAATCAAAGGAATGCCCAGTTTCTTGGCTTCAGCGATGGCGATTTTGTGGAAACCCACATCGATCACAAAAATGGCATCAGGCAAAGTGGCCATGTCTTGAATTCCACCGATATCTTTTTCGAGTTTTTCAAGTTCGCGCATGAACACCAATTGTTCTTTTTTAGACATAGCCTCAAGACCCACTTCCTGTTGAGCCTTCATGTCCTTCAAGCGCTTGATTGAGGTTTTAACGGTTTTAAAGTTGGTCAACATGCCACCCAACCAACGCTGATCCACAAAGGGAACAGCAGCACGTTTGGCTTCGGCAGAAATGATTTCGCGGGCTTGGCGCTTGGTGCCGACCATCAAAATGGTTCCGCGGTTTGCCGCTAATTGCTTGGCAAATTTCATCGCATCCTGGAACATGGGCAATGATTTTTCCAGGTTGATGATGTGAATTTTGTTGCGATGGCCAAAAATAAATGGGGCCATTTTGGGATTCCAAAAGCGTGTTTGGTGTCCGAAATGGACACCGGCTTCTAGCATTTCGCGCATAGATGTAGACATAAAAAACTCCAAAGGTTAAGTCTGAGCCAGTTCTTCATTGCCACAACTAATGAGCTAGCTGAACAACACCTTGTGGGAACTGGTTTGGGATTTGCTTCTTGCAAGAGACCTTGCAACTTATAAGCAGTTTAAATTTTAGCATACCCACTTGGTAAGGCTATAGAACGCTTCACCCGCGGCCAACGAATGGCATATCAGTCGCCATCACGGTATGGAACAGAACATTGGCAGTCAAGGGCATGTTAGCCATATAAAGCACCGACTCACCCACATACTTGACATCCATCAGTGGCTCTTTGGCAATTTCACCATTGGCCTGAGGAACCCCCAAAGCCATTTTGGCTGCCATTTCAGTTGCTGCGTTGCCAATATCGATTTGTCCCACAGCTATCCCATATTTGCGCCCATCAAGGGCCGCCGTTTTGGTCAGTCCCGTGACTGCATGCTTGGTAGCGGTGTAAGCAATGGAGTTGGGTCGCGGCGCATAAGCAGAAATAGAGCCGTTGTTGATGATCCTCCCGCCTTGAGGCGTTTGCGATTTCATCGCAATGAAAGCTTGTTGTAAACAATAAAACATGCCGTTGAGATTGATATCAACAACATTGCGCCATTGCTCCACACTCAATTCTTCAAGAGGAACACCTGGGGCGCTGACGCCTGCATTGTTAAACAGCAAGTCGACACGTCCCCATTGACTCATCACCTGAGAAAAAACGTTTTTGACAGCCAGTGGATCAGCAACATCTGCAGAAAGTGGCAAACAAAAATCGGGAAATGGGGATGAATGCGCAACATCTTCCAAAGGTTGCAAACGTCTACCCACCAAGGCTACACGCCAACCATCTGCCAACAAAGCCAGGGCTGCTGCTTTGCCTACACCGGTACCTGCACCTGTCACGATAGCCACTTTGGAATGGGACATGTTTGAATCTCCTTAAGGTAACTTCAACGCCGATTTTTTGTTTTTTGTTTCACACCAGATGCATTTTTTTTGACAGCAGCCTTAGGTCCTTGTGGTGCTGATTTGGCGACTGTGTGTGCCGCGCTTTTGCTGCTTCGGTTTTTAGTCCGCCCCAGCTTGCCGGGTGGCGAAGAATTGCCACGCAAAGGCTTATCAACTGCAGCAGCACCCTCCTCTTGCACCCAACGAAAATCGATTTTTCGCCCGTCAAGATCGACACGGCTGACTTGAACCCTGACCCTGGCGCCTACGCTGTAGCGAATGCCTGTACGCTCACCACGCAACTCTTGTCGAGATTCATCGAACTTGAAATAGTCTCCGCCCAACTCAGTGATATGAACCAAACCCTCCACATACATGGCGTCCAAAGTAACGAAAACACCAAAGGCTGTTACACCAGAGACGGTTCCGCTGAAATCTTCACCCAAATGTTCCCGCATGTACTGACATTTGAGCCAAGCTTCGACATCGCGACTGGCCTCGTCAGCACGCCTTTCGTTGGCACTGCAATGCAAACCAGCAGCTTCCCAAGCCTGCTGCTCTGCAGACGGTTTTTGCACAGTTGCTGAAGATTTTTCTTTGAGCCGCGCTTGGGCAGCCAAACGTCTGGCCAATTTCACATGCGCTTCGCCGGGAAGAGGCAAGCCAGGCAATTGGTAGCGGCGACCCGTCAAAATAGATCGGATGACTCGGTGAACCAATAAGTCGGGGTAGCGTCGAATCGGACTGGTGAAATGGGTGTAAGCGGGGTAGGCCAAACCAAAGTGGCCACTGTTGATGGGGGTGTAAATGGCCTGCTGCATAGAACGCAACAACATGGAATGAATTTGTTGCGCGTCGGGTCGCTCTTTGCTGGCTTGCGCAATGGCTTGGTACTGACCAGGTGTGGGGTTCTCACTTAAGGTCGAGGGTACGCCCATGGCCTTGAGGTAATTGCGCAAGGTTTCCCGTTTTTCTGGAGTGGGCCCTTCGTGCACACGGAAAACAGCCGGATGTTTGGCCTGCAAAATAAAGTCCGCACTGCATACATTGGCAGCCAACATGGCCTCTTCAATTAAGCGGTGTGCTTCGGTGCGAACTCTGGGAACAATCTTTTCAATTCGCCCACTGTCATCACAAATGATTTGGGTTTCGGTTGTTTCGAAATCTACCGCACCGCGCTTTTGTCGACCCTTGAGTAAAGACCGATACACATCATGCAAGTGAATCAGGTCTTGGACTCTGTCTTTGTATTTGGCTGCTTGGGGTCCTCGGGTATTCGAGAGAATGGCAGCTACATCGGTATAGGTAAAACGTGCATGACTGTGCATCACTGCTTGGTAAAACTGGTAGGCGTAAATATCGCCCGCATCATCTATGAGCATGTCGCACACCATGCAAAGTCGGTCAACCAATGGGTTGAGTGAGCACAAGCCATTGGACAATTTTTCCGGCAGCATGGGTATTACACGTCGAGGAAAATATACGCTGGTGGCCCGTTCATAAGCATCAATGTCAATAGAGCTACCTGTTTCAACGTAGTAGCCGACATCTGCAATTGCCACCAGCAAGCGCCATCCTTTTTGCTTACCAAAAGTAGCGGGTTCACAGTAAACAGCGTCATCAAAATCACGGGCATCTTCTCCATCGATAGTGACCAAAGCAACATCGCGCAAATCAGCGCGGTCCAGCAAGTCTGTGGCCCTGACCTTGACGGGTAACTCAGCCGCTTGCGCCAAACAGGCAGAAGAAAACTGATGCGGTACGCTGTATTTGCGAACTGCAATTTCAATTTCCATTCCCGCGTCATCCATCTCACCCAGTACTTCTTTGACCCGTCCTACAGGTTGACCAAATAAGCTGGGCAACTCGGTCAACTCAACGACCACAACTTGACCGACTTGGGCATTGCCAGTTGCGCCTTTGGGAACAAGAATGTCTTGGCCATAACGACGATCCTCAGGCGCCACCAACCACACACCGCTTTCTTGTAGCAAGCGGCCAATGATGGGTTGCTGAGGCCTGTCAAGGATTTCAACAATGCGCGCTTCGGGGCGTCCTTTGCGATCGAAACGCGTGACTCTTGCAATCACACGGTCTCGGTGAATGACTGCGCGCATTTCATTGGGGGGCAAATACACATCCGCTTGACCATCATCACGCTGCACAAAGCCATGACCATCTCGGTGTCCCTCTACTGTTCCCTCGAAGGTTTCGAGGAGTCCAGCACTTGGAGTTGATTTTTGTTTGATAGAATCCTCTGCTTTCCTGAAGGCCCAGGTGGCGGAATTGGTAGACGCACTAGTTTCAGGTACTAGCGAGTAACTTCGTGGGGGTTCGAGTCCCTTCCTGGGCACCAATCTTAACGAACATCAAAGTCACTTAAGTGGCTTTTTTTGTGCCCAACATTTGTGGTGCATTAAACAGGCATCCCAATCAAGTCATGTCCTTGGGCCTCAAGAATACGAACCTTGATGAAGTCTCCAACCCGATAGCTTTTACTTAATTTCTCGGGTGTAAGTAAATGCACCACGCCGTCAATTTCTGGCGCATCTGAATAGGTTCTACCTACACCGCCTTGTTTACCCAGTGCTTTAGAAGAATCAACCAATACTTGCATGGTGGAACCCACTCGACATTGAATTTTTTGAATCGATATTTTTTCGGCTACTTGCATGAAACGCGCACGACGCTCTTGTCGAACTTCCATGGCAAGCATGCCAGGTAAATCATTGGCGGTTGCACCGTCAACCGCACTGTAAGCAAAACAACCTGCACGATCTATTTGTGCTTCTTCTAAAAATTGCAACAAATGTTCGAACTCTGCCTCGGTTTCACCGGGGAAGCCTGCGATGAAAGTACTTCTGATCACCAATTCAGGGCACTGTTCTCTCCAGCGTTGCAAACGCTCTAGATTTTTCTCACCGTTAGCTGGACGCTGCATGCGCTTGAGCACATCGGGATGACTGTGTTGAAAAGGCACATCTAAATACGGCAACACACTGCCATTGGCCATCAGGGGAATTAAATGATCAACCGTGGGGTAAGGGTAGACATAGTGCAAGCGCACCCAAGCAGAAAAAGGCTCAGCAAGTTCGGCCAAAGCTTGGACCAATTCAAGGGTACGTGTTTTAACAGGGCGGCCATCATAAAAACCGGTTTGATAGCGCACATCCACTCCATAAGCAGATGTGTCTTGGCTGATCACCAATAACTCTTTGACGCCGCTTTCAAACAGGGCTTGGGCCTCTCTCAACACATCCCCGATGGGGCGCGATACCAAATCGCCCCGCATAGAGGGGATGATGCAAAAGGTACAGCGGTGGTTACAGCCTTCGCTGATTTTCAAATAGGCATAGTGTTTTGGCGTGAGTTTGATACCCGCCGCAGGAACCAGATCAATGAAAGGGTCGTGTGGCTTGGGCAAATGAGCGTGAACTGCATCCATCACCTCCTGCGTTGCATGAGGGCCAGTGACAGCCAGTACACTGGGGTGCATGGCTTTCACGACATTGCGTCCATCAGCTTGCGACTTGGCACCCAGGCAACCCGTGACAATCACTTTTCCATTTTCAGCCAAAGCTTCGCCAATGGTGTTGAGGCTTTCTTGAACAGCATCATCGATAAAACCGCAGGTGTTCACGATCACCAAGTCAGCACCGGAAAAAGTTTTAGAGGTTTGATAACCCTCTGCACTCAACTGCGTGAGGATGAGCTCTGAATCTGTCAAAGCCTTGGGGCAACCCAAGCTGACAAAACCAACGGTGGGCGCAGACATCAGCGCTTGAGTCCCATGGCGCTGAGCATCTGCTTTTGCATTTGAGTCAACATTTGCTGGGACTGCTCGGTATAGCTGCCCATTAATCCAGAGAGCATTGGGGTTTGGGTGGTCATGACTTGTGCCCACAATTCTGGCGACAAGTGCTTGCTTTGCTCTGCCACCTGCATTTGTAAGTCCGTAAAGGTTTGAACATTTTTTTCTAAATAGTTGCCCATAAAACCTTGCATGGCGTGACCATAAAACCGAATGATATTGGCCAAGGCAGCTTCGGAGAACATGGGCACACCAGCAGCTTCTTCTTCCAAAATGATTTGCAACAAAATACTGCGAGTCAGGTCTTCGTTTGTTTTGGCCTCAACCACCTTGAAAGCCTCGCCTTGGACGACGAACGCTTTGACTTCTTGCAGAGTAATGTAACTTGACGAATGGGTATCGTAGAGACGCCGATTAGGGTATTTTTTAATCAGACGCACAGAACTGGGTTCTTGGTGGGCTGAACCCGTCGCGTCTGAGGGTGGAGGAGGTTTGCGTGCCAAAAGTAATCCTGTTTGAGGGGTTTGCAAAAGCGTCTTTGCAAAACGACGAGCAGGTGGCAGACAAAGCAAAGACTGGTAGGCGCGATTGGACTCGAACCAACGACCCCCACCATGTCAAGGTGGTGCTCTAACCAGCTGAGCTACGCGCCTTCGTTGCCGAACAAGCACTATTCTAGCTCATCCTTGATGGCGTCTTGCGGTTCGAACACCGCTGACCTCATTGACCGCAGCAAGCACCTTGGTCAATTTCAATGCGTCACCCACCTCCACTGTGAAAGTCATCCAAGCCATTTCTTTGATGGACTGGGTTTTCACACCAATCACATTGACCTTGTCTTTTGCCAGAACTTCTGAAATATCGCGCAGCAAGCCTTGACGGTCACTGGCAATAATTTCTATGTCCACTGGGTAGAGTGAAGCCGCCCCTGAACTTGCGCCCCAAGTTACGGGAATGAGCCGATCGGGTGAAACCATGGACAGTTGGATGAAGTTTTTGCAAGTACTTCGGTGAACGCTCACCCCTTTGCCTCGGGTGACAAAGCCCCCCAATGAATCGGGTGGCGCAGGTTTGCAGCATCTGGCGAGTTGGGTCATCAACGAGTCGACACCGACAACCAAGACGCCCGAGGGCGAGACCACATTTTTGCAGCGCTGGGTTTTACGCAACAGGCGTTCGTCGTCATCAGGCAAAGGCGCTGCAGGGCGCAAAAAAGTTTCAATGGTTTTCAAAGAGAACTCATCTTTGCCCACCACCTCGAACAACTGTGCTGATGAGGGGAAGCCAAGTTGCTCAGCTAACTCATCCAGCTTGAGCGCGGTTTTTCCCTCGCGCTGCAATAACTTTTCGACCGATTCACGCCCACGTGCCATGGTTTGGTTCAACACTTGCGCGTTAAACCATGCCCTGACCTTGGCCCTTGCACGGGGCGAGCCAAGAAAACCCAACTCAAGATTGAGCCAGTCCCGCGAAGGCCCGCCCTCTTTAGCGGCAATAACCTCTACGGTCTGCCCATTGCGCAATGGCGTTGACAAAGGCACCATCAAGCCATCGACCTTGGCACCTCTGCAACGATGACCTAAGTCGGTATGCAAGCTGTATGCGAAATCCACAGGCGTGGAATGGGCGGGTAATTCAACAATAGCAGCTTGGGGGGTTAAGACATAAATCTTGTCTTCGTCCACACCTTCGTGGGTTGTGGTGTTTGCATGCGCAGCATGGTGCAGTTCGCGCTCCCATGCCAAAAGTTGGCGCAAGACCGCCATTTTTTTGGCCTGCGCATCTGACACTGGTGCACCTGCATAGCCTTTAGAGCCAGCCTCTTTGTAGGCCCAATGCGCTGCCACGCCAAATTCGGCATGGGCATGCATGGCGTGGGTTCGAATTTGAATCTCGATCACCTGCCCTGCGCTGTCACTCACCACTGTGTGCAAAGACTGGTAACCATTGGATTTAGGCTTGGCTATGTAGTCATCAAACTCGTTGTCCAAGGGCTTGAACTCTGCATGAACCAATGACAGTGCACGGTAACAATCTTCTACCGAAGACACAATCACGCGCAGCGCTCGCAAGTCATGCACTTGCGAAAAATTAAGTGACTTGCCACGCATTTTTTTGATGATGCTGTAGATGTGCTTGGGGCGTCCTTGCACTTGACCGCTGATGCCATGCACTTTTAATTGCTCCATAAGCCACTGGCGCAATTGCTCGACTTGCACTTCTCGCTCGGTGCGTTTGTCCTCTAACCAATGGGCAACCTGTTTGTAGGTGTCTGGCTCGATCAAGCGAAAAGCCAAGTCCTCCATCTCCCATTTGATTTGCCAAATGCCCAAGCGGTTAGCCAAGGGTGCAAACACCTGCAGGGACTCTCTGGCTACATCATCAAAGGCAGTCTGTTTGTGCGCATGCAGATATCGCAAGGTTTGCAAACGCGAAGCCAGTCGCAACACCACCACGCGCAGATCTCTTGAAAAAGCCAGCAACATGCGGCGCACAAATTCAATTTGCACTTGGTTGTGTGCATCTTTTACCAAGCGTGTTCTGGCTTGTCGTTGCAACTGCATGAGGCGCATGGTTTCCATGGCGAGGGCTGCATGGCTGTCGCCAAAAGTCTTGGCGATTAACTCCTGCGGCTTGTTTAAGTGCCCGCAAGCAAAAGCCAAATACGACGCAGCTTGCATGTCATCTGAGCCGCCTAAAGACTTAACCAACAAGGCCAAGGCATCCGCATGCGCCAAGCAGTTTTCACCGTAATCGAGTTTTTGCGTAGCAATAAAGGGTTCGGCGAACGCTCGGGCCCGCTCGACCGCCTGTTGGCTGGGCTCGAAGGCTTGGTCAACCACGGACAACAAACCCTCTACACCTAAGGGTGAGTCATCTGAAACGTCGGTACTTTTCATCGCACAAAGAAAATCAACAGATGGCTACAGAATAAGATAGTCCATCGTAATGGATTGGGGACAACATGAACGAACGGTTTTTGGCTGGTAAAACAGCCTTGGTGACAGGTTCAACCAGCGGGATAGGTTTAGGCATGGCCAAGGCTTTGGCCAAAGCCGGCGCCAATGTGGTGCTTAATGGCTTTGGACCAAATGACCAAGCTTTGGCTGAGGTAGCAGCACTGGGTGTTCAAACCGCGTTCCATGGCGCCGACATGCGCAAAGTGCCCGAAATTGAAGCCATGATGGATTTCGCCGCCCAGCGTTTTGGTCAGATTGATGTGCTGGTGAATAACGCTGGTATTCAGCATGTGGCAACGCTTGAGAACTTCCCCACAGAAAAATGGGATGACGTGATCGCCATCAATTTGTCCAGCGCTTTTCACACCACGCGATTGGCCCTGCCCGCCATGCGCCAAGCCAACTGGGGACGCATCCTCAATATCGCCTCGGTGCATGGCTTGGTGGGCTCTGCGCAGAAGTCGGCTTATGTGGCGGCCAAGCACGGCATCGTTGGTTTGACCAAAGTGACTGCCTTGGAAACCGCCACCACGGGCGTGACTTGCAATGCGATTTGTCCAGGCTGGGTCCTCACCCCCTTGGTTCAACAACAAGTCGATGCCAAAGCAGCCGCCTTGAAAATCAGCATTGAAGAAGCTGCTCAACTGTTGCTTCGCGAAAAAGAGCCTTCCATGCAGTTCACCACGCCTGAAGAATTGGGCGAGTTGGCTTTGTTTTTATGCTCTGCCGCAGGCAACAATGTGCGCGGCGCAGCATGGAATATGGACGGTGGGTGGGCCGCGCAATAAATTAACACCTGTGTTTTTAAACATCATCTCAAGGGATGAGGGCTGCTTACTTGACTTTCACTTACAGCTAATTTAAGCGCCGCTCTATTGCTTGTAAGCGAAGGCTGTTTTATCTTTCGGGCATGAAAAAAAACATCTACAACCCCGAATACGAAGCTTTTGCGGCTCGCTTGCGTCAAGCCATGAAAGATGCAGGCCTCAAAACTTCAGCCACGCTTTTGGCCGACGCTTTCAATATGCGTTACTGGGGCGAGGGCATTACCGCTCACGCCGCAAGAAATTGGATGTTTGGCGTGTCCATGCCCAAGCAAGACAAACTCAAAGCGCTGAGCGAAGTGCTCAACATCAGCCCGCAAGATTTGCTGTTTGGCCCGCAACACGAGGTGCATGCCGCCAGAGAAACACAACTCTCAGATGGCATGGGGCTTGGCGACACGGAAATGCTCAGGCAGTATTTGCAACTCCAACCCGAACACAAACGCATGGTCAGGCAATGGGTGCGTATGTCCTTGGTGTTTCAGCAAAACCCTGTTGCGCCTAGCAACGCTTGCAGCCCGTGCGCCTAAAGGGGCAAAACCAACACCACAGCTCTGGCCTCTATGGACTGACCTAAGCCCACGGGACCCAATTTTTCGGCAGTTTTAGCTTTGACATTCACCTGATTCACCTCTAGTTGCAAAGCAGAAGCAATTCGCTCGCGCATGGGCAACAGATAGTTCGCCAGCTTTGGTGCTTGCGCAATCACCGTGCTGTCGATGTTGCTGACACGCCAACCAGCGTCTTTGAGCAACACACCTGTTGCTTGCAGCAACTTCCAAGATTCAGCTCCGCGCCAACGTTCATCCGTATCGGAAAAATGCGTGCCGATATCACCCAATGCAGCTGACCCTAACAAGGCATCTGTGATGGCGTGCAGCAGCACATCGGCATCTGAATGTCCCAACAGCCCCAGATGAAAGGGTATCAGCACCCCACCGATGACCAAGCGCCGCCCAGGCACCAGGGCATGGGTGTCCCAGCCTTCACCGATACGAAATGGAACACTCATGCCAACACTCCTGGTCGCAGTTTGCGGTCATTGAGCACAGCCTCGGCCAAGGCCCAATCTTGTGGGTAAGTTACTTTGAAATTAAACGATGCGCCCTCGACCAACAAGGGCGACATGCCGAGCGCCTCCATGGCACTGGCCTCATCAGTCAAGAGTTCGTGACCCGCTGATAGCGCCTGCGCCAAAGCACCCAAGCGAAACATCTGCGGTGTTTGGGCCAGCCATTTATCGCTGCGGTTCAAGGTTTGGGTGACCCTGCCCGCAACAGACGATTTCAAGGTGTCGGGCAAAGGCAAAGCAAGCAGCCCACCTACCTCGTCGGCAAAACAGGCGTTCAGCAAGGCTTGTATCAAGCGCGGGGTGATCAAACAACGTGCCGCATCATGGACCAAAACCCAATCTTGTTTGTCAACGCCCAGTGCTTCAAGCTGTCGCAAACCTCCCAAAACACTTTGGGCGCGGGTGGCGCCCCCTCGCATCACCAAGCTAAACGCAGGCTGGGGGTGCTTGGCCAACAGGTCGGCCATCATCAAATCTTTGGGGGACACCACCAGCAGGGCTTGACCCAAACCTGGCACCTTAGCAAAAGCCTTCAAGGTGTGCATCACCATGGGAAGACCCGCCAACAGCGCGTACTGCTTGGGTATGTCCACGCCTGCTCGACTGCCCGTGCCGGCACAGGGGATGACCACATGAAAACGCGGTCGTTCTTGGCTCATGGCTGAGGTCTGTTCATGGGCTCATTCTAGAATCTCCGTATTCCATGCAACTGCCAGCCCTCTCCAGCGCTCAGCGCTTCTCCCTACCCCGCCCTCCCGGTTCTGCTGATGCCGCCTTGCTTGCCGCTTTGGTGGCACGTGAAAAATTACAAGGTCGCCGCGTCAGCCTGATTTGTGCAGATGCTTTTGATGCACAGCGTTTATTGGAGGAAATGCAGTTTTTCCAACCCGAGTTGGCCTGTGTTTTGTTTCCGGATTGGGAAACTTTGCCTTATGACGGTTTTTCGCCGCACCAAGATTTAATCAGCGAGCGCTTGGCCACCCTTTGGCGCATCTCTCAGGGACAAGCCGATGTGGTTCTCATGCCAGCCACCACCGCTTTGTACCGCTTGGCACCGCCCTCTTTTTTGGCGGCTTACACCTTTCATTTCAAGGTCAAGCAAAAGTTAGACGACGCGCAACTTAAACAACAATTGACCATGGCGGGTTACAGCCATGTGTCGCAGGTGGTGAGCCCAGGCGAGTACACGGTGCGTGGCGGATTGATCGACTTGTTCCCCATGGGCGCCTTGGTGCCTTATCGGGTTGATTTGTTTGACAACGAAATTGACTCCATCCGCACCTTTGACCCCGACACCCAGCGCAGCCTTTACCCCGTGCCCGAGGTGCGTTTGCTGCCGGGTCGCGAATTCCCCATGGACGAGGCCTCGCGAGCGTTGTTTCGCAGTCGGTGGCGTGAACTCTTGGATGGCGACCCCACGCGAAGCCGTATTTACAAAGACATGGGCAATGGGGTGGCAACTGCGGGTATCGAGTACTACTTGCCACTGTTTTTTGAAGAAACCGCCACCGTCTTTGACTACTTGGGTGAACAGTCGGTGGTGGTATTGCATGGCGACCTTGAACCCGTTTTGCAAAGCTTTTCACAAGATGCGCAAGAACGGTTTCGATTGGCCCAAGGGGACCCAGAACGACCTGTTTTGTCCCCATCGCATTTGTTTTTAAACACCGAGCAATTCTTCACCCGCGTCAACCAGCATGCCCAACTGGCTTTGCGCACAACAGACACAGCAAGCACATGGGATTGGGTAAGCCTTCTTCCCGACCTCACGGTAGAGCGTGGCTCACCAACGCCTTTGGCGCGTTTGCAAGCTCGCCAAACCAAAAGCTCGCAACGGGTGCTGGTGTTGGCCGAAAGCGATGGTCGGCGTGAAAGCCTGCTGGATTTCTTAAGAACAGGCGGCGTCAGCCCACCGAGTTTTGAGAGCTTGGCCGAATTTGTACAAAACACCGAGCCTTTTGGTATTGCCACGAGCAGTCTGCACACCGGGTTTGCGTGGAATGAGCTTGGCATTGACTTGGTCACCGAGACCGAGCTTTTCGCGGCAAGCCCCAGCGTGCGACGCCGCCGTAAACAAGAAGCCGTAAGCGATGTGGAGTCGCTCATTAAAGATTTGTCAGAGTTGCAAGTAGGCGACCCCGTGGTGCACAGCAGCCACGGCATTGGCCGCTACCGAGGCTTAGTGAATATGGACATGGGTCAGGGGATGGACGAGTTGGGTCAACCCCTCTTGCAAGAATTTTTGCATCTCGAATACGCTGACGAAGCCACCTTGTATGTGCCCGTCAGCCAATTGCATCTGATCAGCCGCTACAGCGGCGTGAGCCCCGACGAAGCGCCGCTGCACCGGCTGGGCTCGGGCCAATGGGACAAAGCCAAGCGCCGTGCAGCCGAACAAATACGCGACGCTGCGGCCGAATTGCTCAACATTTACGCTCGCCGAGCAGCCAGACAAGGTCACCCGTTTCGCTATACCGCGCAAGACTATGAGGTGTTTGCCAATGATTTCGGGTTTGATGAAACCGCAGACCAGCGTGGTGCCATTCATGCGGTGATTCAAGACATGATCAGCCCGCGTCCCATGGACCGATTGATTTGCGGCGACGTGGGTTTTGGCAAAACCGAGGTGGCTTTGCGCGCCGCTTTCATCGCGGTAATGGGCGGCAAACAAGTGGCCATTTTGGCGCCCACGACATTGTTGGCTGAACAGCATTTCCAAACCCTCACAGACCGCTTTGCCAAATGGCCGGTGAAGATCGCCGAGATGAGCCGTTTTCGCTCACCCAAAGAAGTGAAGGCAGCCATGCTGGGGTTGGAAGCGGGCGCTATCGATATCGTGGTGGGCACACACAAACTCATCAGCGACACAGTGAAATTTAAAGACTTAGGGTTGTTGGTGATCGATGAAGAACACCGCTTTGGCGTGCGGCACAAAGAGGCCATCAAAGCCATGCGGGCCGAGGTGGATGTGCTGACCTTGACGGCGACACCTATTCCGCGCACTTTGGGAATGGCCTTGGAGGGACTGCGCGACTTGAGCGTGATTGCCACCGCGCCACAACGTCGCTTGGCCATCAAAACCTTTGTCCGCGCCGAAGACAACGGCGTGATACGCGAAGCGGTGTTAAGAGAACTTAAGCGCGGCGGGCAATGCTATTTTTTGCACAATGATGTTGAGACCATTCAAAACCGCAAAGAGCGCTTGCAAGCGTTGATACCCGAAGCGCGTATTGCAGTGGCGCATGGACAAATGCCCGAGCGCGAATTGGAAAAAGTCATGCGCGACTTTGTGGCGCAGCGATTCAATATTTTGCTGTGCTCCACCATCATCGAGACTGGCATCGATGTACCTACAGCCAACACGATTTTGATGAGCCGCGCCGATAAATTTGGCTTGGCTCAGTTGCATCAATTGCGCGGCCGAGTGGGTCGCAGCCATCACCAAGCCTATGCGTATTTGCTGGTGCCCGATTTACAAGGCCTCAGCAAAAAAGCCACCCAACGGCTCGACGCCATTCAACAAATGGAAGAGCTGGGTTCGGGTTTTTATTTGGCCATGCACGATTTGGAAATCCGCGGTGCGGGCGAAGTGCTGGGTGAAAACCAAAGCGGCAATATGCTGGAGGTGGGTTTTCAGCTCTACAACGAGATGCTGTCAGAGGCGGTACGTGCACTAAAAAATGGTGAAGAACCCGATTTGCTCAGTCCCTTGCAAGCCACCACTGAAATTAACCTTCATTCGCCAGCCTTGCTGCCCAACGACTATTGCGGCGATGTGCATTTACGTTTGTCGTTTTACAAAAAATTGGCCACGGCTAAGAACCAAGACCAAGTGGATGCCTTGCTGGAAGAGTTGGTTGACCGGTTTGGCAAACTGCCCTCTCAAGCACAAACCCTGATCGATACCCACCGCCTTCGGGTGCTGGCCAAGCCCTATGGTGTGGCCAAGGTCGATGCTGCACCTGGCGTCATCCTCATCAGCTTCAAACCGCATGCACCAGTGGACGGCATGCGCATTATTCAACTGGTGCAAAAAAACAAACATATCAAACTTGCAGGCAACGACAAGCTGCGTATCGAGCGGGCTTTGCCCGACACACAAGACAGGGTGCATATGGTGCGCGACATATTGCGTTCGTTGGGTGAGCCGGTGACAGCAGAGATGCCTAAGGTGGCTTCATGAGTTTGGGCGGTGCGCCACTGACTGAATTTGCCCCAGGACTGTGGCTTAGAGGCTTGGCCCCGCCCCTGCATTGGCAAGACTACAAGCTCATCGCTTTTGACATGGATTCCACCTTGATCAATATCGAGTGCATAGATGAAATTGCCGATGCTGCTGGGCGCAAAGCCGAGGTGGCGGCCATCACTGAAGCGGCCATGCGCGGGGAAATCACCGATTACAAAGAGAGCTTGCGCCGCCGCGTGGCTTTGCTGCAAGGCGTGGCAGTGCAGGCTATGCACGAAGTCTTGGTAGAGAGGCTGGCACTCAACCCGGGCGCTGAAACGTTGGTACGTGCCTGCCAACAAGCCGGCTTGGTCACGCTGTTGGTGAGCGGTGGATTTACTTTTTTCACCGACCATGTGCAAAGCCTATTGGGCATTGATCATGTGCGAAGCAATGTGCTTGAAGTGATTGACGGACGTTTGAGCGGGCGCATGGTTGATCAAGCGTGGGGCGATATTTGTGACGGCGAAGAAAAACGCCGCATGTTGTTGGCCACTTGCACAGCGATGGGCATCGCGCCCCACCAAGCCATCGCCATGGGCGACGGTGCCAATGACTTGCCCATGATGTCGGCGGCTGGCTTGGCGGTGGCTTACCACGCCAAACCCAAGGTCATAGCCGCCGCCCATGTGGCCATAGACCAAGGCGGTTTAGACCGGCTGCTAGAACTTTTCGACTGAGCTTCTTGGGGGCATCATTGATTTAACTGCCCCCACACCTTCTCAAGTCTCTTCAAGCTCACCGGCTGCGGCGTGCGCAGCTCTTGCGCAAAAAAACTTACCCGCAGCTCTTCCAATAGCCAGCGCAATTCCAACATGCGTGCATCCGCTTGTCCTTTGCGCTCGGCCAGCAAGCGCCAATATTTTTGCTCCAAGGGTTTAAGTTCAGTCATGCGTTGCGCGTCGCGGGCCGGGTCTGCGCGGTATTTTTCCAGCCGCAAACTGATGGCTTTGAGGTAACGCGCAAAGTGCTGCAACTGCAGCCAAGGGGTGGTGCTCAGGAAGTTTTTGGGCAGCAGGCGTTGCAGTTGTTGGGCGCAGTCTGCGGTAGCGTCAGGCGCGTTTTTCGTGTCCTTGATTTTTCGGGTGGCTGCGCCAAACTCCAACAGCACACTGCCTGCGAGGCGCGCCACTTCATTGGCTATCAGCGTGAGGCGTGACCTGCCTTCTTCGATGCGACGCTTGAAACTGGCCTCTTCATTAGGCAAGGGTTCCACCAAAAAAGCACGTTCCAAAGCGACTTCAATGATCTGGGTTTTCAGTTCATCGGCTGTGCCCAAGCTCATGTAAGCCACCGACATTTTTTGCAAGTCGGGAATATTTTTTTCTAAGTACTTCAAGGCGTCCTTGATTTGTAGCGCAAACAACCGCGCCAAGCCTTTGCGGTTCTTGGCAGCAGCTACATCAGGCTCGTCAAACACCTCGATGCCAACGGCGTCGCCCAGGTCCACCAGCGCCGGAAAGCCCACCAAGGTCTGCCCGCCTTTGCTGATTTCCATCAACTCCGGTAGTTCACCAAAAGTCCAGCTTGTGTGGCGCTGAGTATTTGAAGAAATTGGGGTCAGATTCCGATTATTTGGCTCAGAGCCCGAGTTTTGCTTTACAAAATCGGGGTCTGACCCCAATTTCGGCTCTAATTTCCGCTGGCCCAAATAATCGGAATCTGACCCCAATTTCTCAAGCTTTAAACCGGCGAGCGCCTGAAACGCGCCACGCGCTTGGCTGCCCAGTTCGGCTTTGAGGGCACCCAAATTGCGTCCCATGCCGAGTTGGCGGCCATGTTCATCCACCACTTTGAAATTCATGAAAAAGTGGGCGCTCAGCATGTCCAGCTTGAAGTCTGCGCGCTTGACATCCAAGCTGGTCTGGTCGCGCACTTTTTTCAGCAGCACCTCGGTGAGTGCGCCCGCTCCAAACACCTCGGGCACCGACAGTTCTGCAGCAAGCCGCGCCGCGCTCTCCGGCAAGGGCACAAAGCGGCTGCGGGGGCGTTGCGGCAGGCTTTTCAAAAGTGCTTGAATTTTGTCTTTCAACATGCCCGGTACCAACCACTCGGCGCGGTCTTCGCTGACTTGGTTGAGAACAAACAGCGGCACGGTGACGGTGACGCCGTCTTTGGGGTCGCTGGGCTCGTGCAAATAGCTGGCTTGGCAATCAGTGCCCCCCAAGCGCAGGATTTTGGGAAACGCCTGCGCGGTGATGCCCACGGCTTCGTGGCGCATCATGGCCTCACGAGTCATCAACAGCGGCTCGCTTGAATCCCCCGCTGCAGAGCGTCTTCGCAGTTCATCGCGGTGCCAGCGCTCAAGTGTCTTGCAGCTGCACACATCATCGGGCAAGTGCTGTTCGTAAAACGCTTGGATCATGGTCTCATCGACCAGCACGTCTTGGCGGCGTGACTTGTGCTCGAGTTCCATCACCTGCGAGATGAGCTTTTTGTTGGCAGCCATGAAGGCCAGCGGGGTTAGCCACTGCCCCTCTACCAGCGCTTCGCGAATAAAGATTTGCCGCGCCAACACCGGATCGGCCTTGGCAAACGGCACACGTCTGCCGCTGTAGACCACCAAGCCATAAAGCGTGGCTCGCTCAAACGCCACCACATCGCCATGCCGCGATTCCCAGTGCGGGTCCAGCAATTGTTTTTTCAACAGGTGTTCGCCCACCTGCTCCAGCCAAGTGGGCTCAATATTCGCGATACCGCGTCCAAACAGGCGTGTGGTTTCCACCAACTCGGCGCAGACCAGCCACTTGCCCGGTTTTTTACGCAAATGAACCCCTGGGTGGCGGTGGAACTTGATGCCGCGCGCACCCAAATAAACATCTTCTTCATCTTGCTTGTAGCCAATATTGCCCAGCAAGCCGCTCAGCATAGACAGATGCAGTTGCTCGTAACTGGCGGGTTGCTCGTTCATGACCCAGCGCTGCTCTCTCACCACCGTCAAGAGTTGGCTGTGCACATCGCGCCATTCGCGCCACCTTCGGATATTGATGAAGTTTTGCCGCAGCAAGTTTTCATGCTGGCGATTCGACAGCTTGTGGCTTTCGCCCTCACCGCCTCTGGAAGCTTGCAACCAATCCCATAAACGCAAATAGCCGCTGAACTCGCTTTTGTCGTCCTTGAATTTGGCATGCGCTTGGTCGGCCTGGGTTTGCGCAGCCATGGGGCGGTCGCGCACGTCTTGCACACTCAACGCCGAGGCGATGATCAACACCTCGTTCAAGCTTTGTCGCTCACGCGCCGCCAAAATCATTCGGCCCACCCGTGGGTCTAAAGGCAACTTGGAGAGTTCTTTACCAATGCCGGTGAGGCTGTTGTCGTCCCGTACGGCGCCGAGTTCATTGAGCAACTGAAAACCGTCCGAGATGGCTTTGGGACGCGGGGCTTCTAAAAATGGAAAGTCCGCCACTTCGCCCAAGCGCAAAGACATCATGCGCAAAATCACACCCGCCAACGAACTGCGCAAAATTTCTGGCTCGGTAAAGCGCGGCCGGCCGCTGTAATCTTTCTCGTCGTACAAACGTATGCAAATGCCATCGGCCACGCGACCGCAGCGGCCGGCGCGTTGGTTGGCCGCGGCTTGGCTGATGGGCTCCACCAACAGTTGTTCCACCTTGCTGCGAAAGCTATAGCGCTTCATACGCGCCAAACCCGCATCAATCACATAGCGGATGCCCGGCACGGTCAGCGAGGTTTCGGCCACATTGGTGGCCAGCACGATACGCGGCGCGCCCCCCGTTTCAAACACCTGTTCTTGCTCGGCCTGCGACAAGCGTGCAAACAAGGGCAGAACCTCCACGTGACGGGTGTAGGCGTTGTGGGTCAAGTGGCCGCGCAGGTGCTCGGCTGCGTCGCGAATTTCGCGCTCGCCAGGCAAAAACACCAAGATGTCGCCTTTGGGCGAGCCGGTCCACAACTCGTCAACCGCGTCCGAAATGGCGTTGCCCAAGTCGTACTCGCGGCTTTCTTCCCAAGGCCGGTAGCGCATCTCCACGGGGAAGGTGCGACCCGACACCATCAGCACGGGTGCTGGGCCCTTGGCGGATGCGAAGTGCTGCGCGAAACGGTCAGCGTCGATCGTGGCCGAGGTGACAATGATTTTCAGGTCGGGGCGGCGCGGCAAGATTTGCTTGAGGTAGCCCAATAAAAAATCGATGTTCAGGCTGCGCTCGTGCGCCTCGTCGATGATGAGGGTGTCATAGGCCAGCAAGAGCGGATCAGTTTGCGTCTCGGCCAGCAAGATGCCGTCGGTCATCAGCTTCACAGAAGCGTCACGCGACAGCTTGTCTTGGAAACGCACTTTGAAGCCCACCACATCGCCCAACGGGGTTTTCAGCTCCTCGGCAATGCGTTTGGCAACCGAGGTGGCCGCAATGCGGCGCGGTTGGGTATGGCCGATGATTTGGCGAAGCTTTTTGCGATGGGTGCGATTGGGGTCAGAGCCCGAGTTTTGCTGCGCAAAATCGGGATCTGACCCCGATTGCGCTAAATCGGGGTCTGACCCCAATTTCCAGCCACCTCTTCCAAGGGCCAAAGCCATTTTGGGAAGCTGGGTTGTTTTGCCCGAGCCGGTTTCACCGCAAACGATGATGACTTGGTGGGCCT
>Ga0114962_10000244_pt1 | contig 47053 bp, 48 predicted proteins | sample C_130820_MF_Meta_FD_87017 | JGI IMG/M metagenome (GOLD analysis project Ga0114962, IMG submission 87017) | Freshwater microbial communities from Lake Croche, Canada to study carbon cycling - C_130820_MF_MetaG | ecosystem: Environmental > Aquatic > Freshwater > Lake | place: Lake Croche, Canada... | reverse complement strand
CGCCATCAGGGAGGCGTCGGGCACCGCATAAGTCTCGCGCGAGCGCTGACCCGAAGAAGTGGCTGAGAGCAGCGACTGGCGTTCGAACTGGGCGTGGAGCAAGGCGATGAGGTGGGTGGCGGCGGCTTCCAGCTCGGAGATGTATTTTTGCACCCGGCCGCGGAAAATCGAGTAGAACGCGAGGGCGAGGATGCTGATGCAGAGGCCACCGGCGGTGGCGATGAGGGCTTTGGAGACGCCCTCGGCCAAACCCATCTGGCGCACGCCCTGCACTTCACCGCTGGAAATCTCGATGAACGCCTCAATCATGCCCAACACCGTGCCGAGCAAGCCGACCATCGGTGCGATCGCGCCAATATCGGCCAGGTAGGCGATGCGCGAGGTGAGCACGCCGGCCTGGCGCGAACCTTCGGTTTGCGCCACTTCGCGGACGTTTTCAAACGAGTTGCCCGGGTTGCTCGAGACGAAGGTCAGGGTTTTTTGGGTGATGCGGGCAATGCACTCATTGCGGCGCTGGCTGAAGGCGATGAGCCCCAAATAGTCGCGCCTGCGGATCATCGCTTCGGCCTCATGCATGAAGTGGTCACTGACGATGGCGTTGCGGCGGATAGTTAGAAGATAGATCAGAATCAGGACGACACCCACCACCGAGAGCAGGGCAAGCGGATAGATCATGATTCCGCCGGAGATGACCACTTCGAGGAAGTTTTTGCCTGGGTGGGGAGCGGCGGTCCCGGCGAGGGGTGTGGCGGCTCCCGCTGCGGAAGCGTGGAGCACGGAGACATACATCCCCGCAGCAGTCAATAGGCGGCAATTCATCATTGGTTTGGTGGGGAGAGATTAGCGCAGTGCCGCCCCAACGCAAGCCCCAGCTGCGGGTGGCGCAGAATATGTCGTGGGCCCGACATGGCGGTGGCCTGCGACGAGTTTCCCGCCGCGGGAAAAGTCGCTGCGCCAGCGATGGGGCACGTCGAAGCGGCGGGTTCATGGGCATTGGGGGCCAACGCCGCACGGCTGCCATGCGATAGATTGGGTTGTACGGTGGCCGATTCCGACACGCGGCAGAGAGTTTTTCGACGCGGCCCGAGGATGTGGCTTTGACAAGGTGGGCGTTCCGCTGCATGGTCCTGCGCTCGCCCGAAAAAACCACGGCGAACCAATAATCATGGGCAAAAGCCTCTTCCAAAAAGTCTGGGAATCCCACTGCGTCGGCACTCTCGCCGACGGCCGCACGCAACTTTTCATCGGCACACACCTCATCCACGAGGTCACCTCGCCGCAGGCCTTTGGCATGCTCCGCGACCTGGGCCTCAAGGTGAAATTCCCCCAACGCACCTTCGCCACCGTCGATCACATCGTTCCCACGGTCAATCAGGACGCACCGCAAGATCCGCTGGCCGCAGCAATGATGAGGGCGTTGCGTGAAAATGTGGATGATTTCGGCATCACCTACTTCGATCTGGCCAGCGGCAAGCAAGGCATCGTGCATGTGGTGGGGCCCGAGCAAGGGATCACCCAACCCGGCACCACCATTGCTTGCGGCGATTCGCACACGGCCACCCACGGGGCCTTCGGGGCGATTGCCTTTGGCATCGGCACCACCCAGGTGCGCGATGTGCTTGCCACCCAAACGCTGGCGCTGGAAGCCCTCAAAGTGCGCCGCATCGAGGTCAACGGCCAACTGGCTCCGGGCGTTTACGCCAAGGATGTCATTCTGCATATCATCCGAGTGCTCGGCGCCCGCGGCGGCATCGGCTATGCCTACGAATACGCCGGCGATGTGTTTGAGCGGATGTCCGTCGAAGAACGCATGACGGTGTGCAACATGTCCATCGAAGGCGGCGCACGCTGCGGCTACATCAACCCCGATGCCAAAACCGTGGAATACCTCCGCGGCCGCCCCTACGTCGATATGAGCGACTTCGCCGCGACCGCCGCCCGCTGGCTAGCCTTCGCCTCCGATGTGGACGCCGTTTACGACGACGTGGTGAGCATGGATGCGGCGACCATCGAGCCGACGGTGACTTGGGGGATTTCCCCGGACCAAGGGATCGCCATTTCCGAGAGCGTACCGGATCCGGCGGCGGCACCCGACCCCATCACCAGGGACAGCATCGTGGAAGCCCTCGCCTACATGAAAATCCCCGCCGGCTCCCCGATCAAGGGCGTGCCCATCAACGTCGCCTTCATCGGCTCCTGCACCAACGGCCGGCTCTCGGATTTCCGCGAGGTCGCCAAATTCCTGCCCGGCCACAAGGTCGCCCCCGGCGTCACCGCACTGGCCGTGCCCGGGTCCCAAATCGTCGCCATCCAATGTGAAAACGAAGGCTTGCCGCAAATTTTCCGCGACGCCGGTTTTGAGTGGCGCGATGCGGGTTGCTCGATGTGCTTGGCAATGAATCCCGACAAACTCGTCGGCGACCAACTCTGCGCCTCCTCATCTAACCGCAATTTCAAAGGCCGCCAAGGCTCGTCCACCGGCCGCACCGTGCTCATGTCGCCGTTGATGGTCGCGGCCGCGGCGATCCGCGGCTCCATCGCCGATGCCAGGGAAGTCTTTGCCATCCAATGAGAGTCACTGCCGTCTAACCGCCATGCCCCCCAGCGCCGCGCACAAACTGCCGATCACCGCCGCCGAGTATCTCGATGGCGAAACGCGCTCGGAAATTCGCCCCGAATTCGTCGATGGGCGCATCTATGGGATGTCCGACGCCAGCCTGCACCACAATGCCATCTGCGGTGAAGCCTACGGCCTGCTCAAGCAGCACCTGCGCGGCGGCCCCTGCCGCACGTTCATCGAGAGCGTGAAAGTGCAAATCAGCGATGATCTCGGCGAGGCGTTCTACTATCCGGACGTCTTCGTCACCTGCGAGGCCGCTGATGACGACAGCCACGTGGTGCGCCCCCGATACTCGTCATCGAGGTGCTCTCACCCTCCACCTCGCGCAACGACCGCGGCGACAAGCTCGCCACCTACAAGCGCCTCCCCAGCATCCAGGAAATCGCGCTCATCGTACAGGACTGGCCCGAGCTCGTCATCTATCGCCGCGTCGAGCGCTGGAAACACCATGTCTTCACCCAGCCCGAATCCATCGCGCGCCTCGAGTCGCTCGCCTTCAAGGCCCCGCTGGCCGCTTTCTATCAATCCGCCCCGCTCCCCCCAGATGTCCAACGCCCGTGGTATCTCATCAACCGCGAGAACCGATGACCGAAATCTGAAATCCGAAATCCGAAATCCGAAATCTGAAATCCGAAATCCGAAATCCGAAATCCGAAATCTGAAATCCGAAATCCGAAATCCGAAATCCGAAATCTGAAATCTGAAATCTGAAATCTGAAATCTGAAATTCAAAATTCAAAATCTCTTCCCTCGTCCCCCCCCATGTCCCTCGCTCCCGTCACCCAAGTTTCCGGTCCCGCAGTTTACGTTCCCGGTGCCGACATTGATACCGACCGCATCATCCCGGCTCGCTTCATGAAATGCATCACCTTCGATGGCCTCGGCGAATTCGCCTTTTACGACGTGCGCTTTGACGAGCACGGCCACCCCACGGCCCATCCGCTCAATGACCCGCGCTTCGCCACAGCTTCGATCCTGCTCGCCGGATTGAATTTCGGTTGCGGCTCGTCGCGCGAACACGCCCCTCAATCGCTGCGCAAGTATGGCTTCAACGGCATCATCGCCGAATCCTTCGCCGAGATTTTCTTCGGCAACTCGACCACCCTCGCCATGCCCTGCGTGATGGCCAGCGCTGCTGATCTGGCCGCTTTACGCCAACAAGTCGAAACCGATCCGGCCACCCTCGTCACCATCGATGTGGTGGCGCTGCGCGTCCGCAGCTCCGGCGGACTGGACTTTGCCGTCACCATGCCGGAATCCGCCCGCGAGGCGCTGGTCTCCGGCCGCTGGGATCCCATCCAGGAATTGTTGGATAATAGCCCAGCCATCGAGGCCAAGGCCGCAGAATTGCATTATGCCTAAAACGTCGCAGCCGAATCTAACTAGTGTAACCACGATCAATCAAGATGGATCGAGGAATTTCCTCCATCCGGCCGATGTGAGCGGGTTCTGGGCTCGCATCAGGACACTGGTTGGCTGGCTCCTCATCGGGATTTACGTAGCCGTGCCGTGGATTCCCGTCAATGGTTATCCGGTGGTGTTTCTCGATGTGGAAAATCGCCTGTTCCATCTATTCGGACTAACCCTGGTGCCGCAGGACATGTGGGTGATGTTTTTTGCGGTCACCGGCATGGGCTTCGGGTTGTTTTTTATCACCTCGCTGCTGGGCCGGGTGTGGTGCGGCTGGGCGTGTCCGTACACGGTGTTTTTGGATCACATCTATCGGCGCATCGAACGCTGGATCGATGGCGATGCGCAGGCCCGCCGCAAACTCGATGCCGCCCCATGGACGCCCACCAAAATCCTTAAGCGCAGCTTCAAGCACCTGCTCTTTGCCGGCATCGCCGCCCTCATTGCCCACGTGTTCCTCTCGTACTTCGTGTCCTTGCCCCGCCTCTACCGCTTCATGCAAGAAGGCCCCCTGCAACATGCCACCGCCTTCGGCATCATCGTTTTCCTTACCCTCATCCTGTGGTTCTGTTTCGGCTACTTCCGCGAACAATTCTGCATCATCATGTGTCCTTACGGCCGCCTCCAAAGCGCCATGACCGATAGCGACACAGTCATCGTCGGCTACGATGCTAAACGCGGCGAACCGCGCGGCCAGCTAGGCCGCACCACCGGCGCTTGCGTCGATTGCCACCGCTGCGTCCAAGTGTGCCCCACCGGCATCGACATCCGCGACGGCTTGCAACTCGAATGCATCGGCTGCACCGCCTGCATCGATGCCTGCGATGATATTATGACCAAAGTGGGACAGCCCACCGGTCTCATTCGCTACGATTCCCAAAACGGCTTTGACGGCAAACCCAAGCGCATTCTGCGCCCGCGCATCTTTGCCTACTCGGTGCTGGCGCTGCTAGGCTTGCTGGCCATGACTATAGTCGCTTGGATCAAGATGACGCCTTACACCATCTCCTTGTCGCGGGTTGGCGGGGTGGGGTTTGCCAGCGATGCGGATGCGGTGAGCAACATCTATCTGCTGCGCGTGCAAAACAAACGCAACCAACCGGCCACCCTCACCGTCAGTTTAGCCGCAGACTCCCCCGCAGGCTATCAACTCAGTGGTGGCGAGCAGTCGTTCACCATCGAAGCGCTCGGCGAACTCACCCGCACCTGTGTGATCTTCGCACCGCTCGCCAGCTACCACGGCAGCAGCGATATCTCCCTGCAAATCCTCGCCGAACCAGGCCATGCCACCCTCAAAAAATCCACCCGTTTCCTAGGCCCCAATCCCAACACGGTGACGCCAGCGCCCCGCTAATGTAGTTATCTATCAAAGCCATGTTCCGCTTCATCTCGCGCCATCCCTGGATCTATGTGGTTCTCGCCTTTGTGCTGGTCATCGTCTCCTGGGTCGCTCTCCTCATCATCGTCTCCCGCCACCCCAATCCTGAATTCAAAGCAACCATGGAAAGAAACAATAGAAACAATAGAAACAATAGCCACCACGGATTACACGGAATGCACGGATAATAAACGAGTTGTGCAATTCATGGCATTCACTTTTAGGATGAGTCGAATACTTGATAGATGGCAGCCATCTTTTCCGTGCAATCCTCTTCAATCCGTGAAATCAGTGGTTGAAAAAACCCACAGCAACCCCATCCTTCGGCCATTTTTAGAATGAGTGAAATCCACACCACCCTCGCCGCGCTAGTCACCGGACTGGCCACCAGCTTCCACTGCGTAGGCATGTGCGGACCAATCGCCTGCGGCCTGGGCAATCTAGCCAAAACGGAGAGTCAGCGGCTGGTCTCGGCCACGCTCTACCATGGCATGCGGCTCACGTCCTACGCCAGCATCGGCGCCATCTGCGGCGCGATCGGCCAGCAGCCGCTCAAATGGTATTTTGGATCACCGGCCGTGATGCTGCCGTGGATCATGATCGTGGTCTTGCTGATGATGGGCTTGGGCCTTGACAAGCAAGTTCCTCGTCCTGCGTTCTTGAACCGCTTCACTGCCCGCGTCCGCTTCAAAGTTGGCAGGTATTCCGCGTATGGCGCGGCCATGGCGATGGGCTTGCTCACCCCAATTCTCCCTTGCGGCCCTCTCTATATGATATTTGGCAGCTCTCTGCTCGCTGGATCCGCCGCCAGGGGAGCCGAGTTTACGCTCGCCTTTGGCCTGGGCACCGTGCCCTTGCTGTGGCTCGCCCAACAGCAATTCCACCGCATCCAGGCGCGCCTCACGCCCACCGCGATGAACCGCCTGCGCCGGGGGCTGGCCATCGCTACCGCGCTGCTGCTGGCATGGCGCCTCCAAAGTACGATTCCAGCAACTTGGTATGGCAACCCCACCCCTCCCCAACCCGCCGCCAACGAGTTGCCCACCTGCCCACATTGCAAGCCTACCCCGCCCTAACCGCTACGCCTGCACCCGATACCCGAGGCGGAAATCTGCAATTCGATCATGCAACCACGGATGACACGAATGAATGCCGAGGTCCCGCCAGGCATCGCCCTGTTTGACCTAGATGGAACGCTGCTGGCCTGGGACACCCAGTTGTTGTTCCGCCATCACGTCATCCGCCGCGAGCCCTGGCGCGCGCTGTTGCTGCCGGTGTTTCTCGGCTCGCTCGCTCTCTTGCCCATCCTCAAGCTCGGCGGCCTCAAACGCGCGTTTCTAAGCTACCTCTGGCGCATGCCAGCTCCAACCCTCGCTGCCCACGCCCGCGCCTTCGCCGCCGCCATCGTCCCCACCTTCTATCCGGAACTCCGGGAGGCACTGGAAAACCACCGCAGACAAGGCCATTTCCTCATCCTCAGCTCCGCCAGCCCGGAATCCTATGTCGCCGAGATCGGCAGAGTCCTTGGCTTCGACCTCGCCCTTGGCACCGCTCTGGCTCCCGCTCCCACCTGCCCGCTATTGCCCAAATTGGTCAATCACAAGGGCGCGGCCAAGGTCGATCGCTTGTACCAATTGCTCCCATCCTCCTACTTCGCCGGTGGCAAATTACTCCACTCCCACGGCTATACCGATAGCCGTGCGGATTTGCCCATGCTCGCACTTTGCCACGCCGCCAGCGTAGTCAATCCCGATGCCGCCCTCGCCACTTTGGCGCACACCGCGGGTTGGCAGATTCTGCGCCCACCCCGCCCGTGGCGCAACCGCGCCGACTTCTGGCGCCAGACACTCGCCTTCCTAACAGGCGGGAAAACACAAGACACAAGATAAGAGCAAGTCTAGTAGCGATGCACCCTATTATCTTAGCTTGCGGCTCCCTGAGAAAATTGAATTAAAACGTTCATTTTCAAAGAGCTGCCAACCACCGGTTTGCATTCTCCCCCTGCCATGTCCTAGAGCCCTTGAGAGCCCTAATTCATTGCGCATGAGCCAGGTTCTTCGGAACCGGATTGACCGACGATTGACGGAGCTTACGTCGATGTCCTCTTCTCCTCCCGCTTGGTCAGAGGCTCCGCCTCGCTAGATTTTAAGTTACTGCCTGCTCCATACTCGCCCCGGGTTCGGGGCTTGTGTCTTGCAGTCTTGTGCTGTCACCCATTCCTCTTGGCGCTCCTTTGCGTCCTTTGCAACTCTGCGGCAAATCTCCAAGTGAATCGGGAAGAATTTTCCCGCCCTCGATTTCTTCCGCCCTACGCCTGTCATTGTCTCGCCACGGACCCCGGCATTTTGAGAGATACCTTTTTAATTGAAATCCGCCAAACCATACTCTATGGGTATGGGTGCGTTTTAACGTGGCGCTTCTCTCAAAACCCATCCCTCCTGTCACTCCACTAGAAAACCTAATAAAATCAACCCGTCCGGCGATTTTTCCAGGCCCGGCTAATTTCCGCCTCGACATGCCTCGCGTGCTTCGCGATATTCCACCCTTACTCAATCCCGTTGCAACTTTCGACTCTCATCATGGAAACTCAACTCGTTATCCCGCACTCGGTAGCTCCGAGCACCATCAATCAATTGCTTGACGCTCTGCGCAAAGTGCATTTCGAACCGAAGCATGAGAGCAAAATGTGGGGCGACTGGATCCATCTCTACGGGTTCCGCACCGTCATCAGTATCGAATGCGTCAACGGCGTTTCCCATGCCGCCACCATCGAACACGGCGATGACGAAGACGAAGGCGAGCCCTTGACCTCTATCCTCCAGGCTTTCGGTAAACTCGGCTGGCACGGCATCGATGAAAATGGCGAGTACCCCTTGGTTTACAAAACCAGCAAGGTCGCCAGCCGACGTGCCTAGACCTCCTGACTCATATCAAGCTTTACCGCAAGTCGCAAGGCCGCAAAGGGGCCGATGGGGTCAGTCCCGCTTTTCGAGCATGGAGGTCTCAAAGCGGGGCCAAATGCTCGAAAAGCGGGACTGACCCCATGGCACGCATCAGTGCTTTCGGCGGCTGGCTCCGCCGCAACTGCTACAACCGCCGCCGCCGCAGCTGCCGTGCCGCTTGCGCCGCAGCCAGCGCCGCAGCAACGCCGCGGCGGTGAGCAGCACCAGCACGAAAGCCGTTAGAGATTGCCAGTCAGCGCTCATCAGAATCCCAGCAACCTCCCTCCTTGATAGACCAGCAGCGAGGCGCACCACGCAAAGGCGGTCATGAAGGTGAATTGGCCCAAGGCCCAGCGCCACGATGCGGACTCGCGCGCCACCACCGCCACGGTGGGCAGGCATTGCAGGGCATAGATGTAAAACACCAGCAACGAGATCAACGATAGCGGCGTGAACAAGGGCCGTCCATCCGGCCAGGTGGCCGCGGCAATTTGCTCGCGCAACATCCCGCGGGTCGTCTGCTTATCGCCGCCATCGCGCACCCGGAACAAAATGGCCATCGAGGCGTTGAACACCTCGCGCGCCGAGAAAGATGTTAGAACCGCGGTCCCGGTGCGCCCGTCAAAGCCCAGCGGCTTGACCAGCGGCTCAATTAGTACGCCCACCCGGCCCATCGCGCTGTGGGCGAGTTGGTCGGCGGCGTCACCGCCACTGGATTTTGGATAGGTGCTGAGCGCCCACAACAAAATTGAAATTCCGAGGATCAAGGTGCCGGCGTTGCGCACAAAGGCCCAAGCCCGCTCCACCACATGCCTAAAAATATAACTCCACTGCGGCATCCGATAAGGCGGCATCTCCAACAAGAAATGGCCAGTACTGGCATCCGGCCCGAGCCGTCCGCGCAACACGCGAGCCGCTGCAAACGCACTGAGGGTGCCCAAGGCATAGATGAAAAACAGCACCAGTGCCTGTTTCCATGAGCCCTCATTTTCATGCAGCAAGAGCGGCACGATCAACAGGTACACCGGTAGCCTAGCCGAACAACTCATCCACGGTGCCACAAAAATGGTCACCAAGCGCTCCTTGGCGGAATGAATCGTGCGGGTGGCCATCACTCCCGGAATGGCACAAGCATACGAGGTGAACAACGGCAGAAACGCCTTGCCTCTCAGCCCGGCCTTGGCCATTATCGCGTCCATCAAAAAGGCCGCGCGCGCCATGTAGCCGGTGCTTTCCAACAGACCGATGAACAGAAACAGCAAGACGATTTGCGGCAAGAACATCACCACCCCGCCCACGCCGCCGATCACACCATCAACTAACAGCGAACGCAGGTCGCCGCTGGCCAGCAGGGACGTGACCCATGCGCCCAGAGCGCCTTGGGCCATCTCGATCCAGCCCATCGGGATTTTAGCAAAACTGAAAATCGACCAGAACACACCCAGCAGAATCGCCACTAAGCACGCCCAGCCCCACAGCGGATGCAGCAACACCTGATCTGCCCGGTCAGACCCACTGAATTGATGCACCGCAGAACGCCGCGCCGCGAGTTCGCACAGGCGGTTGATGTAACTGCGCCGTGCCGCCTCCGGCGCGGTGCCGGGCATGAGCCAGGTGGCGGTGGCAGCATGCGGCAAGGGGAAGCGCAGCGCCTGCTTCAACTCGACGATGCCCTTGCCCGAACTGGCTTGCATGGGCAGCACCGGGATGCCGAGTTCGGCGGCGAGCTTGGCTGGATCGAGCCGCAAACCTGAGCGCTCCGCCACATCGACCATATTGAGCGCCAGCACGCAGGGCAACCCGAGCTCCACCACCTGTAGCGCCAGTTGCAAGTGCCGTTCAAGATGAGACGCATCCACCACGCACACCACCACGTCGGGCGGCGCTGCGCCAGGCAGCTTGCCGAGCAGCGCATCCACGGCCACCTTTTCATCGGGCGAGTCCGCCCGCAGCGAGTAGCATCCCGGCAGGTCGAGCACCCGCAGCTTGCGTCCGTGGGGTGTGAAAAATGTCCCCTCTTTGACGTCCACTGTGACCCCGGAGTAATTGCCCACCCGCTGATTCCCACCGGTCAGCGCATTGAACAGCGTGGTCTTGCCGGCATTCGGGTTGCCAAGCAACGCAATGGTCGCGGCAATTTCGGTGGTGGGAGGCATGGCCGTGGTAGGAGGGATTGTTCAACCCGCCGCCCTTACCAGCACCTGTTCGGCCAGTTCCCGGCTGATGGCCAAGCGCGTGCCGCACATCGAGCAGATCAGGTTGCGCCCTCCCGCCAGCTTGCGCAAATGGCTTTGCTCGCAAAACCCCATCTCCCGCAAGCGCTCGCAGCCCGGACCGCTGACCCCTTCAATCCGCAAATCACAGCCCACCCCAGCTTCGTTCAGGGTCATGGCTTGGCCGCTTTCTGCGGCATTGAGGGCTGCTAACTTCACGCCCGCAATCTTGGCTAATTGAGAACCGATTGCAACAACAAATTTGAAAAAACGTCGCTTGCGCGTTTCTGGTCCAGCCGCGTCTTCCGGCTTGAATCTTGGTGGGTGATAAGCTTGTGTTTTTGGCATGTCCCACTGGTTGATTAAATCCGAACCTGAGATGTTTGGCATAGCCGACCTCGCCAGAGTAGGCCGCGAACCGTGGAACGGCGTGCGCAATTACCAAGCCCGAAATTTCATGTGGAAGGACATGCGACCCGGCGAACTCGCCCTGTTCTACCATTCCAATGCCAAGCCGTCCGGCATCGTCGGCATCGCCCGCGTCGGAGGACCACCGCGCCCCGATCCCACCCAGTTTGATGCCGCCAGTGAGTACTTCGACCCCAAAGCCAGCGCCAGTGCCCCGCGCTGGTGGCTGGTGGACTTCGAGTATGTTGCCACCTTGCCACACATGCTCAGCCTCGCCGAGATCAAAGCCGATCCGACGCTCGCCGCCATGGCCGTGTGCCAGCGTGGCAGTCGGCTCTCGATCAACCCGGTGAGCGCCAGTCATTTTGCCCGTGTCTGCCAGCTGGGTGGCTGGGATGGTGCCGGTTCACAAGCGGCCCCGCCGCCACTTGTCCCCACCCCATACGGTCCGCTTTGACACAAAAATGGGACAGATGAACGCTGATGAAGAAGGATTTTATTTGAATCTATCTGTGTCCATCTGCGTTCATCTGCGATAAAAAACTCTTAACCGACCGGTATCGCCACTTCCCCCCCGCCGTCTTATGCAGGACCAGCCTAACATCCCAACCCCGCCCAGCGACGCTCCTTCTCCTGCGGCCTGGCACGCTTGGCTGGCCGCCCAAGGCCCGCGGCTGCTGCTCTTTGCCCGCCAGCAAACCCGATCCCACGAGGACGCCCAAGACGTCTTGCAAGACGCTCTCGTCAAGCTCATCGAAAAACTCAACTCCGGCGAGTTTGTCGGCGGCAGCGAATTCTGGATGCCCTACCTTTATACCACCATCCGCCGCCTCGCCATCGACCTGAGCCGCCGCGACGACCGCCGCAAACGCCGCGAGGACAGCGTCACCGCCGATCAGGAAGCCGATCTGGCCGAGGCGTTTCACCCGTGGTTTGAAACCGATTCCGCAGGCGACGAAACCCGCGACCAACTGGAAGCGAGCCTCAAGGAATTGCCGCCGAAATTTGCCGAGGTCATCGTGATGAAAATCTGGGGTGAGCAAACGTTTGCAGAAATCGGTGAAATTCTTGGAATTTCGCAAAACACAGCCGCTTCCCGGTATCGCTATGGTTTAGAAGCCCTCAAACGCCAACTCGGCGGCGCCCGCCGCCGCGGCGACCTCTCCATCTGATCCCAGCCCCATGACCGACGATTTCCAAGCTCTCGAAGCCGCCCTCGCAGGCCTGCGTCCGGCTGCCCTCGATCGGCGCTTGCTGGCTCGGCTGGAGGGTTGTGCGGCGGGGGATTCCGCCGCTCTGAGTCCGACCGAGGCGCAATTCGAAGCGGCACTGCGCAACATCCAACCCGCGCCGCTCCCTCCCGCATGGCTGGCCGCCTTGGAGGCCACCCTCATCCAAGATGCCGCCACTGAGGCGTCGCGCATTGTCCCCTTCCCGCAGATCCCGGCCGCCACTCGCCATCACCCGATGCTCGCCGCCGCCGCCGCCGTCGCTCTGTTCGGGGCCGCCGCCGCTTGGTTCATCCCCGCCACCGGCACCCACCCCGCCGCCTCCGCACCGACCTCCCAGCCGCCGCCAGCACAACCTTTCGCCCCGGCACCCGCCGCCCCGGCTAACCAAAATTTCGTCCCCGCCGCCTTCCATACCGGTCTCAGCCAAGCCAGCGACGTCGGCGTCCTCTGGCCAGCCCAAAACCAAGCCCAGCGCGTCGTCAAAGTCGTCTATTGGGACCGCTTCACCCTCGTCAACCCCGAGGGAAAACAAATCGAGTACGAAAAACCCCGCGTCGAATATATCCTCGTCCCGGAAAAAATCGACTGAGGGCGCTTTTTCAGACCAACCAAGCATCGACTACGCTTCTAGTATGAAAGCCATGAAAGCTAACTTTTTCCTGTTTGTCCCAGCGATCATCACCGCCCTGCTGGCACCCACGGTGGTGGCCATCGAGCCACCCGCAGACAACGCCCCGCCCCCGCCCGCCGCTGCAGCACCGGCAGCACCGGCAGCACCGGCCAAGCGTGCAGCCGCGCCTGCCGCCGCTAAAACTGCCCCCTATTTGGGCATTGGCAGCGGGGATGTGCCCGAGGTGCTCGCCACCCATCTCGGCCTCAAAGCCGGTGCAGGCATCGTCATCCGAGCTCTCGATCCGGATGGCCCCGGTGCCAAGGCCGGCCTCACCCAACACGATGTCATCACCCGCATCGCCGGCCAAGTGGTTGGCTCACAGGCCGACCTCGTCAAACAGATTCGCAGCCACCAGACAGGGGATGAAATCACCGTCGATCTCATTCACCATGGCCAGCCTGCGACCAAATCCATCACCCTAGCCGCCCGCCCCGATGGCGACGGCGTGGCCGCCATCCCGCAGGAATTGGACACCCTGATGCTCGACGGCATGCCGCAAGAACAAGCCAAGCGCATCCGCGACGCCATCGGTCGCCAACTGCGCGCCATGCAGAACGGCGCCGTCATCCCCGAGGCCATCCCCGGCAATGACTTGCCAAAAATGGGCGACGCCATGAAGGAAATGCAAAAACGCGTGGCCGATGCCTTGAAAAATGGCATGCAGGCACCCGGCGGCCTGCAAGTGGCACCCGGTGGTGTGCAAGTTCAAGGTGCTGCCATCATTCGCATGGCCGATGATCAGGGCAGCATCGAGCTAAAATCCGCGGATGGCGGCAAGGAAGCCACCCTCCGCGACAAGGACAACAAAGTGACTTGGACCGGCCCCTGGGATACCGAGCAAGACAAGGCCGCCGCCCCGCCCGCCGTGCGCTCCCGCCTCGAAAACCTCAACCTCGATAACAACCTCAATGGCAACGGTCTGCACCTTCAATTCGGCGGCAACGGCGGAGCGGGACCGCTTGCCCCCATGCCTGATGATGAGACCGCCCCCGAAGAAGATGCGCCCGATGAGTGACAGGAGAGTGGCAGGTGATGCCATAGCCGCCCGTTTCGCACAACCCAACTTCACTCAATCGCGGCACTGGGAGAAACTTTGGCGCTAAGGAGCCACCACATTTTGTGGTGCTGCGGAAGCGCGGCCCATGAATGTGCGCCAAAGGCTTGGTTCATGATCAACCCTTGCACACGGCGACAGTAAGGTCGCCGCTACGCAACACCCGCTCTGCAAAAGCCTTTTCTCAAGATCTTTGCGCTTCCTTGCACGTGGGGCTTGTGGTTGGCGGCCCAGTCCGCTAGCCATAGTCATGCTTGACGAAGTGCGTGCCCTGTTGATTCTCCAAGATCGTGATCGCCGCTTGCTGGCGCTAACCAAAGACCTGGAAAAACTTCCCATCGACGAGGCCCGCGCCAAATCGAAACTCGCCGGCGATGAGGCCGCTGTGAGCAAGGCGCACGACGCGTTGCAGGCTGCGGAACTCAAGGTGAAAAAGATCGAACTCGACACCGAGACGCGCCGCACCACCATCAAGCGCCTCAAGGTCCAACAATTTGAGACCCGCAAGAACGACGAATACCAAGCTTTTAACCACGAAATTGCCCGCTACGAAAGGGAGATTGACGGTTTTGAAACTCTGGAATTGCACGCGATGGAAGCCGTTGACCGCTGCCGAGAATTGCACCAAGCGGCCAAGGCGGCATTCGCCCACACCCAGAAACTCATCGCCGAGGACCTCGCTTCCATCGCCCAACGCCAACAGCGGATGCAGGCCGAACACGCTGAGGTGAGCGCCGACCGCGCCACACTCGCCAGCTTGGTCCCCGGCTCCGCCCTGCCACTTTACGAGCGGCTCATGCGGACCAAACTCGGCCTCGCCGTGGCCCCCATGGCCGACAATCGCTGCGGTGGCTGCCACATGAAGGTGATTGCCTCCACCGCTATCAACGCGCAGGCCGGCAAGGAACTCGTCCAATGCGAAAATTGCGGCCGCATCCTCTACATGGCGGATTGATCCGGACTCACGCCCGCCCCGCACCGAAACGGCGTTCGAGCTCGCTCATGGCAAACTCACTGAGGGTCGGCCGACCCGATGGCGTGCAATACGGCAGTTCGCAGGCAAACAAGTCCGCCAACAACGGTTCGACTTCCGTGAGTTTCGGCGAGACCAGCGCCGCCGCCCGTCGAGCCAACAGCCGGGCCAGTCGTTCGAAGGCAAAGCGCATTCCGGGAGCTGCCTCGTGGAGCAATTCATCCATCAAGGCGCCCAGAAACGGCCGTGGGTCATCCACCGGCAGACAGGCCGGCAGGCAGCGTACTTGCAAGGTGTTGCCGCCAAATGCCTCCACCTCGATGCCCGCCTCGGCCAAAGCCATCCGTTCGCGCAAAACCAAATCCAAGTCGCGCGGGTCGAGTTCCAGCAACACCGGCACCAGCAGGCTTTGGGTCTCGAGCAGCCCGGAGCGCTGCTTGAGCAATTTTTCATAGTAAATACGTTCCCGCGCCGCCTTCGGATCAAACACCACCAGGCCGTCGTCGCTTTCCATCACCACCAGGCGGTGGTGCAGCAGCCCCAGCACCCGGAATACCGGCGCGGATGCGTGGCTTGCATTGGCGGGAGCCTCAGGTTCAGGACCCGTCCGCGCCGCTGCCAACTCGTGACTCGTCGCCGCTGCGGTGGCCGGCACCAATGGCAACTCCCGCTGCACTCGACTCTGCCACGGTCGCGCCACCGTTGGCTCAGGACTTGGCGGCAATGCGCTGTCGTCTTGCTCTAGCGGCGGCCTGTGACCGACGTCTTGTTGCGGCATTTTCCCGTCGCCAGCTGCTGCTCCGCGGTCTAGCTCGATGCGTCGGAGTGGCGGCGGTGCCGGTGGCTTCAACCCGGCCAGCACCGCCGCGAGGATGGTTTCCCGCACGTCGATGGGTCGGTGAAACCGCACTTCGCGCTTGGCAGGGTGGACGTTTACATCCACCAGCGAGGGCTCCAAATGGATCCACAGCCAAGCCGCAGGGTACATGCCATCGGCCAGTGCCCCGCGGAACCCCTCCGCCAAGGCCCGCGCAATCACCGCGTCCTCCACCGGCCGGCCGTTCAAAATCACAATTTGGTGGTGGCGGCCCCTGCGGGCGTGGGTGGCTGGCAGGACAAACCCCTCCACCGCGATGCCGTGGCCATGGGTGAGGGGCAAGCCAATCAATTCCTTGGAAAGCTCGGTTCCGAGAAGTTGCCGCACCCGATCGACCGCCCGCGCCACCGGTGCCAAATCGAAGACTTCCCGGTCATCGCGCCGCAAGCGGAAGCGAATCCCCGGCGCCCCCAAGGCATGCAGTCGCACCTGGTGCTCGACGTGCGCCGCCTCGGTCGACTCCGCCCGCATGAATTTGCGCCGCGCCGGCATGTTGAAAAATAGCGCCTTCGCCTCAATCACCGTGCCAGGCGCGCAGCCCGCCTCCCGCACGTCCCGCAATTGCCCGCCCTCCACCACAATCTCGGTGCCCGCCACCGCCTCCGCCTCCCGCGTCACCATCCGAAACCTCGACACACTCGCAATGCTCGGCACCGCCTCACCACGAAACCCCAAGGTCCGGATCGCCGCCAAATCCCCTGCGTTTCTCAGCTTGCTGGTGGCGTGGCGTTCCAGCGACAGCAGGGCGTCTTCGCGCGACATCCCGCAGCCGTCATCGCTCACCCGGATCAAGGCCGACCCGCCGCGATCCACGTCCACGCGGATTTCGCCGGCTCCAGCGTCGATGCTGTTCTCCACCAACTCTTTAACCACCGAAGCCGGCCGTTCCACCACCTCCCCCGCCGCCACTTGGCTCGCCAGAATGTCAGAAAGTACTCGGATTTTCGCCATCGCACGCCCATCTAAACCCGTCCCCAATTATTTTCCAATCCCAATCCGTTTTCCGCCCCCTCCTTGAAATGCCTGACATCATGTTGTTGACCTTCCCTGCAAAGGCCCGCCTGGCCGCGCCGCGGGGTGGATTTTTGCACGGTGAACTGCCACGCGCTTTATCCTTCCTACGGCAAAGCGCCCATTGATCGATGGGTGACGATTGTGGATTTTTTTGTTTTTTGAAGTGGCCGAAGGGCTTCCAATCACAAATCAACAATCGTCAATCATCAATCGTCAATTCTTCCCGTCGGCCGGTAAAGCGGCGCAATCCTTTTGGGACTGAGCGGCCCCATCATCCAGGTGCCGTGCTAAAATCCGCCGCTTGGCCATCGCCTGGGGTGGAGTTTTTGCATTTGATTTCTCCCCAGTCCGGCGTTAGAGCCTCATCGCTATGTTACAACCATCCCTCATCCACCGCCGGCATTTCGTCAAACTCGGCACTCTCGCCGCTGCCGCCACGCTGCTGCCGACGGCGGCCCGTGCCGCCACCGCCACCCCGGCCGTTGCCCCCTTCGCGCTGCCCGCGCTGGGGTATGCCTTCGATGCCTTGGAACCGCACATCGACAAACTCACGATGGAAATTCATCACGACAAACACCACGCCGCCTACATCGCCAATCTCAACGCCGCGCTGGCCACTGCGCCGGAGTTGGCCCAACAGCCGCTGGATAAACTCCTCGCCACGCTCCCCGCCGTGCCTGACGAAGCCTTGCGCACCAAGTTGCGCAACCACGGCGGCGGCCATTGGAACCACGAGTTTTTCTGGAAATCCCTCGCGCCGGCGGCGCAATCCGGCAAGCCGTCCGCGGCTTTGGCCACCGCGATGGATGAGGCTTTCGGCTCGCTGGAGGCATTTAAGAAATCCTTTGGCGAAGCGGCCACCAAGCGCTTCGGTTCCGGGTGGACCTGGCTTATCATCGCGCCAGATGGCAAACTCAAGATCATCAGCACTCCCAACCAGGACAATCCGCTGATGCAAGGCGTGGTCGCCGCGGCGGACCTCGGCACCCCGCTGCTCGCCCTCGACGTGTGGGAACATGCCTACTACCTGCACTATCAGAATCGCCGGCCCGAATACATCGCCGCCTGGTGGAACCTCGTCAATTGGCCCGCGGCTTCCGCACGCTTCGCCGCCGCCAAAGTTTAGCGGGACTTGGCTTATTTTGCCGGCGTGAGCTGGGCGATGACCGCCGCATAACCTGCTGCCTGCTCCGGGTATTGCGCCAGGCCCGTCCGCGCGGCCGCTAGCGCGGTCTTACCCGCCTTGTTAGCCACCGCCGCATCCGCGCCCTTGGCCAGCAGGGCCGTGACGATGGCCGCATTGCCGCGCTGCGCCGCAATGAGCAGCGCGGTGTTGCCCTGAGAGTCGGCAAAGTGTGGCGACGCCCCACTCTCTAATAATTTTCCGGCCACCTCAGTCAAGCCACTCCACGCCGACCACATCAACGCCGTCCAACCGTCGTGGTCGCGCGAATCGGGCCTGGCACCATGGGCGAGCAACAACCCAACGAGACCGGCCCGCTTGGCATCGACGTCGCTGAGGACACCCGCCGGGGCATGCCCCGGCCCGCCGCGCGGCGCGGAAAAATTAACAAACGCGGCGCGCATCATGGCGCTGCGCCCCAAGGCGTCAGTTTCGTTAGTGACACCCGCGCCTGGTTGGACGAGTTTTTCGACCTCTTGGGTGTTGGCCTGGATGATAGCGATGACGATGGGGTCATCTTTTTTGACCTCCCCTTTCAACTTGGTGACTGCGAAGTCGACCGCAATGGCGAGCACCGTGGAGACCACGCAGAGGATCAGGGTATCGATGAGAATCAGCCGGTATTTACTCATGACGGGCGGCCTTCCTTGGCGGTTGCGGCAGCGGGTGCCGGTGACTGGTGAGTGAGGAAATTGCGCAACGCGATGACCGCCAGTGGGCTGAGGGCCGCTAAAATCAGATAGATAAGCCACATGAACTCGGGGGAATTTCCGAAGGTGATGTTGCCGGTGTCGATTTTCGGGCGGATGCCGTCATAGCAATACTTGGAGATGAGGATGCCGCTGACGAAGCCGTTGATGGGTTTGGCAATGAACATAGGCATGGCAGCCAAGGCCATGTACGAGGAAACCTTGTCCGGCGGCGAGGCCGAGGCAATGTATTCGGTGAAGCGCGGCATAAAGATGAGCTCGCCAAAAGCGAATACCACAATCTGCGCGACAATGATAAAAAGATATGCCTGGGTGACATTGTGAATGCCGGGCAAGCGCAACACCCACTCCAGCGGTAACACCAAAAATACCAGTGAAAATGCTGAAATGGCCATACCAAGGATGATGAGCCTGACGGTGGCGTAGCGGTTGATGATGGGAATGATGGCGATGAGGCCCAGCACAATGATCAAGGGGTTGACAGAACTGGCCAGACCCAACTCGAAATCAGTGTAGATCACCCGCGTATAATACTTCGGCATCACCAACATCTGGTTGGTGAAGACCAGCCGCACCCCGATGGTTAGAGCGAGAAACAACAGCAATTTTTGGAAAGCCCGCTCCTGCCACACTTCCAACAAAATTCCCAGTGGCCGCTTGGTGTCGTTCGCGCCGCTGGCCCGCTCGCTCGCCTCGGCATAGTTGTCTTCGCGCAGCAGGATCGTGCAGCCTATGGCGCACAACGACATCAGGAATCCGAAATCAAAAATTGCGAGTTTGCCGGTGACGTCGCCCCAGATATTGGCGAAGCCATCGACGATGAGAGCGTTGGCAATGATGGCGCCGACGTTCATCATGAGGTAATAGACGTTGAAGCCCGTGGACCGCACCGCCTTGGTGGTGTAGCGCCGCAGGGAGGTCATCGTCACCGGCGTGACGAACGCCGTACCCAGCGCCATGACCAGCAATATGCCTTTCACCACCCATTGCAGGGACTCGCCGTGCAGCCACACCGGCGCCAGGCCCAGCCCGAGGCGCGACATTGCTAACAAACCGAAGCCAATGAAATAACTTTGCCTGATGCCGATGACATCGCAGATCGAGCCAACTCCAAACATGAAGGCCGTAACAAACAGCATATAGATGCCAAACCACTTGCCCGCATCCACATCATTGAATCCACAATGGGTGCTCAGATAGATCGAGAGCACCGTGACCATCGAGAAATAGGCCAGTCCATCAAAGAACTGAATCGCATTGGTCAGCCAAAAATCCCGCGACGCGCTCTTGAGCACCTTGAACTCCGCGAAGTAATTGCTAACCGGATTTGACATGGGTTTGGAATTTCGGCGACCGGAAGGCATGGGCAAAATACCGCCGGGGGGACTCGAACCCCCACGACCGTGAAGTCAACGGATTTTAAATCCGCAGCGTCTACCATTCCGCCACGGCGGCATTTGCTTTGATGGCAAGGGTTTTAACCCCCTTGCCTAAGGCCCGTTGACCACCGCTGGTGAGGCCCCGGGGCGGGACGATCTAGTTCCGAACACGGGCAACTGGCAAGGCAATTCGTCGCCATCGACAGGCACCTTCATCAAAGCGGCCAACAGTCCGGCCCGCTGCTGCACCAAAGCCAAGCTCACCAAACTCTTGGAAGGCATTGCCACCGCCATGAAGCCAGCTTGAGCCTCTCAAGCCGGCGCTCCTTAAGAGAATGTTTCCGAGAAAACATTCTCCGGCGGCGTCTTCACCCTTGTCAGGGGGCGTTGCAAGGGTTTGACTGCCCTCTCACCCCAATTTTCCCCACCGTGAAAGCCCACGAAATCTACTCCGCTGTCGATCCCGCCATAGTCACTCAAATGCTCGATTGGTTTCGCGCCAATGATCGCAATGTGTACAAGTCGGCCGTGGCCACCTTGGCCGGCAACCGCAAGCTGCGCCCCGTCTTCATCCAGAAAAAATCCCTGCCCGAGCAGTACGCCTGGATCCACAAGACGATGAAACTCAACTCCTGCGACACCATCGGCGAACATTTGCTGCAGGCCTATCTGATGGCTGGGCAGCAATCGTTGCTTGGAATGTTCTGCGATGGGATGGGAATCCCCCACGATGGCAAGGGCTCGGTGGTCGGCGAATTACCTAAACGCCTCGATCCGGAGCGCTTGACGGAGACCGTCGAGCGCCTACTCGGGGTATTCGAGCCGAAGTTGCTCACCCTGTACCTGCATTGCTTCAACCTGCAGGCGCCAGAAGGCTGGACCGACCTCTCCGACAAGCTCGCCAGCGATACCCGCCTCACGCTCGCCTGAGCGCGGCCCAACTGCAACGTCAGCCCGTCGCGCGGCAAACTCGCGGCGTCGCCACCTCTCCGTATTTCACCGTTTCCGACTTCCAGCTTTTCAGCATTCCCCCCCTAAATGCCCAAGGTCCACATTAGAACCTATGGCTGCCAGATGAATGAGCGCGATTCCGAGCAAGTCGCACAAATGTTCATCGAAGGCGGCTACACCGTCACGGCCAATGAGGCCGAGGCCGACGCGATCCTCATCAATACCTGTTCGGTGCGCGATCAGGCGGAACAAAAGGCCTTGGGCAAAATGGGCATGCTCGCGGCGCATCGTCGTACCCGGCCGCATGTGGTCTATGGCTTCATGGGCTGCATGGCGCAATCCCGCGGCGACGAATTGCTCTCGCGCTTCGCGCATCTGGATCTGGTGCTCGGCACCCAAAAATACCACAAGGCGTTTACCTACGTCGATGCCATCCTGCAGCGGCGCTTGGAAGCACGGATGGATGATCCGGCACTCGCGCTCATGGGCGAGACGGTCTGCGACATCGCCGAAGAGGCTGGCTCGCAAAACACCATCCGCGATCACTTGCCCAAGCCGCTGCAAGCAACCGCGTTTGTCTCCATCATGCAAGGCTGCAACATGCGCTGCACCTTCTGCATTGTCCCGGATACCCGCGGCAGGGAACGCAGCCGGCCCATCCACGAAATCGTCGGCGAGGTCCGCCAACTCGCCGCAAAAGGTGTGCGCGAGGTTACGCTGTTAGGCCAGATCGTCAATCTCTACGGCCGCAGCGAATTCGCGCGGGTTGGCGGCAAATCCCCGTTTGTCCAATTGCTCGAAGCCGTCCACGAAGTCGAGGGCATCGCACGCATCCGCTTCACCTCGCCCCATCCCATCGGCTACCGGGAGGATTTGGTGCGGGCCTTCACCTACCTGCCTAAACTCTGCTCGCACATTCATTTCCCGATGCAAAGCGGCTCGGACCGCATCCTCGAGAAGATGCGCCGACCCTACAAAAGCGCGAAATTCATCGAGATTTGCGAGGCCATGCAAGCGGCCCGCAGCGACCTGGCCATCACCACCGATGTGATTGTCGGGTTCCCCGGTGAAACCGAAGAGGATTTCCAGGCCAGCGTGGCCACCGTGGAGCGGCTGCAATTCGACAACGCCTTTGTCTTCCGCTACTCGCAACGCCGCAATACCCCGGCCGCCGACCTGCCCGGTCAATTGTCCGAACCGGTCAAGGAGCAGCGCAACCAAATTTTGTTGGAAACGGTCAACCGCATCGCCATGGCCAAGCACCAGGCACTCGTCGGCACCCGCCAGCAGGTGCTCTGCGAAGGCCCGTCGAAAAGCAATAGCGCCCGCCTGAGCGGCCGCACCAGCCAAAACAAAAGCGTTATTTTCGAGGGCGACGCCACCAAGCTCACCGGCCAACTGCTGGAGCTGCAAATCGACCACTCCACGGGTTTCACCCTCTACGGCACGGTTTGCTGAACGCCCTGGCGGCGGCCAGGCCCGACGCATGACCCACTCAGCTGGCAGCAGATGCCACGCGGGTTTTTTTGCGGAGGCGGCATATTTCTGGACAAAGTTGCCATTGGCTGGTGTACATAACTGAGTTATGAAGTCATTCAGATACCTCCCGCTCATGGCTCTTGCCATGCCAATGCTTGTTTCCACCTGCCTTGCCGCCGACGGCAAAGCCGCCAAAGCGAAAGAGGTGCTGCCGACCGTAGCGCACAATCTGAGCGAATGGCACTTTGGCGAAGTGTTGTTTGGCAATAAACCCTCCGACGCCGAACTCAAGGGCAAGGTGGTGCTGATCGAATACTGGGGCGTGCATTGCCCGCCCTGCATCGCCTCGCTGCCGCACCTCGCCGAACTCGATAAGAAATGGCGCGACAAAGGCTTGTGCATCATCGGTGCCGAGAGCCAAGGCAGCCCAAAGGAAGCCATCAAGTCGCTGTTAGATTCAGCCAAGGTACACTACCCAATCACCGCGGGTGCATCCGGCCCGATTGCCTTCAATTCCATCCCCCGCTGCTTCATTTTCAATGGGCAAGGCGCGCTAGTTTACGATGGCTATCCAGCCGGGCCAGGCTTCGAGAAAACCCTCAAGGAATCGCTGAATAAAGCCAAAGCTTCCGCCATGGCCGCCGCGCCCACGACTCCAACTGCTAGCATAGCATCCGCCCCATGGTTCGCGATGCGGGTTTGGACCAATTCCGACGGCCATGAGATTCGTGCGGCAGTCAGCAAAATTGACTCCACCAGCGTGACGTTCCTGATGCCCAACGCCAAGGAAGTCGTGTATCCCTTGGACAAACTGTCCGAAGACTCACGCACCACCCTCACTCTAGTCGCCCAGCCGAAGGATTGAGTGGGGGGTGCCGTCACCCGTCGCGGCAAGCTCAGGTTTTTTGGGGATGATTTGCGACTCGTTTTACCACTAATATACTGCAACGCGGCGGGCTTTTGACTCAATTCGTCTTCACTTGACGCGGCCGACTGCCACCAATCGACGTTGGCTCATTCCTCGATCATGAAGCCGACCTTGATGGTCACCTGCCAATGGTGGATTTTACCCTCGGTGATATTGCCACGGGTTTCAACCACTTGGAACCAGCACAGGTTCTTGAGTGTTTGGTGGGCACGTTCAACGGCCCTAGTTACGGCATCCTCAATGGAAATAGTCGAAGTTCCGGTGAGTTCGATAAGTTTATAGACTGGATCTTTCATGGTGCTTGGTCAGGTTCAGCTTACTGGCATATTCAATTTTTGTTGGGATCCTTGTTCGGATCTTTCTTGCCGGGCGGCGCTCCTGCTGGTTTTTGGGCTGCCGGCGCAGCGAACCTTTCGCGGGGCGCCGGCGGCGCCACCCTTTCACGGGGCACCGGTGGCGCTACCCTTTCACGGGGCACCGGTGGCGCTACCCTTTCGCGGGGTGCCGGTGGCGCTACCTTTTCACGGGGTGCCGGTGGCGCTACCTTTTCACGGGGCACCGGTGGCGCCACCCTTTCACGGGGCACCGGCGGCGCTACCTTTTCGCGTGGCACCGATGGCGCTACCTTTTCACGTGGCACCGGCTGCGCCATCTTATCACGTGGCACCGATGGCACGACCTTTTCATAGGGCACCGATGGAGCCACTTTTTCGCGTGGCAACACATCGGTCTTGGGCGACATCGGCAACACCTTTTCGCGCGGCGAGAGGCCTGGCACGCTGGGTTCTAGCCCGGGTTGGTGGGCTGGGCTTGCAGAGTTGGGAAGGATTTTGAGATCCGTTTTTGGGGTACGTGGCACCGCGGGTGGCATCTCGCTCTGCTTCAACTTGGCGGGTGCCTTGCCGACAATCGGCGATTTTGTGAGCTTCACAGTGGCCGGTTGCGGCGCAGCCCCAGGTTGGACGACGCTGGCGACGCTGCCCTTGGCCTCCAGCGTGCGGCGCTGCTCACGCGACTTTTGTACTTCCTGACTGCGCAGTGCCAGCTTTTGGCGGTCCTGCTGGGGTACCGCTTGAAACTGCAGCGGACCATCCTTGCGCTTGGCCAGTTGGTCAAGCGGCGTGGCCATCACCGCGCGGTTGAGTTTGGCTTCCGCCGGGTTAGCTTGGAGGGTTTGGAGGGCGGCCCAAGTCCGCGGCGGCCGGGCGTTCTCGTGATCCCGGCGGTACTGATAGGTATCCGCCACGTTCTGTGCCCAACTGCTGTCCTGACGATGCTCCCAGCGTTGATGGGCAAAAATCGGGTCGTATCCAACGCGACTGGATTGATAGGAATAAGCTGCGACGAATCCGCCCTGATGATAACTAGGCGCATAGTAGTCGCCGAAGTAATAGTGATGATAGCTCGGCCGCAGGAAAAGTTGTTCGGCAAACAACGCTAGATCGATCGCGATGGTGGGCGAGTAGGAGTAACCCGGCCGCCCATAGACTCCGGCGCCGAAAAGCACCGGTGCAAACATCACGCCACGCCTCGCCACGGGGTAATCCCAATAACCATCGACGAAAACATAGCCGCGGGGCGACCACACATAGTGCGCCGGCATCCACGACCAGTTGGCACGGCCGGCTGCCCAATACCCAGGCTGCCATGCGTAGCGCTGCTGCCGCCACAGCCAACAACCCGGCGTCCAGCCATAATTCTCCGCCGGTGCCGCGATGTTCGGCCCGCTCTCTACGGTCGCCGGCGGGGCCGGCAGATAGGTCGTTTCTTGCGCCGTGGCGTCGGCCCAATAGCCCGACGTCCACTGGTATCCATCGGCTACTTGCGCCCAATAGCCGGCAATCCATTGGCGACCAGGTGGGAGCGAACGCCAGATGCCGCTGACCCACAGGAAGTCATTTCGTTCATCGTCCCATGCCCAGTAGCCCGGAATCCACGTCACGTTGGCACCCTCCGGCCGTTCCGCAGGCGGGACCTCCTCGATCGCTTCGGGTGCCGCCTTGGGCACCACCACGCCCGGCTCGGGATTGAAGGTGACCACTCCGGCAAATGCCTCATGCACCGGCCCACGGGTGAGTACCTGGGCGTCCTGCGGATCCTCGCCGGCTTGTTGGGCTCGGCACAGTGCTGGCTGCCAACTGATGCCGATGCAGCCTACCAGGAGTGCCGATCGCCACGCGTTGGAAACCCGTTGCCAACGCGTGCCGCCAGAGGGTGGCTGGGAGGGCGTCTCCCGGGGATTGTGGCGGCTGGTATATTTGGCGGCAGAGTAATGAGAAACAAGCGATGAGTAGATTTTCATAGCAATGCCCAGCTTACACCGCTGCCTAGAGTTTTGCAATCAGCACTTTCAAGCCGTAAACCGCAGTTTGGCAAGACTCGAGGTTAGATGACCCACGGATTTCACGGATTAAAACACGGGCCGCCTGGAGCATTTGCCGTGCAGCAACTGCTGCGACAATCCAGAGTCAAAAACATCCGTGAAATTTGTCTGATTATTTGGGTAGCAGTCAGTCAGACCATCTCGCATCGCTCGGTTGTGGCAAAAAACGCCGCGGCCACTCGTTCTAACTTTTTTAGGTTTATGGATTTTCTCACGGTGCACGCAGTGGTAACGCGTGCCTTACTCCACAATCACCGGGGTGCCGATTTGCACGTTTTCAAAGAATTTTTCGGCCATCTCATGGGGCATACGCACGCAGCCGTGGGATGCCGCGTAACCCGGAAGATAGCCAGTGTGCATGCCGATGCCATCGGCAAAGCGCATGAAATTGGGCATCGGAGCGTTGTAGAATGCAGCGCCAGGCGGGATTTTGTCGACCCGGATATCAACGTTATCGTTGATAGTCTTGCCCGTGAGCTTATCCTTGAAGACGCCGTAGAGGGTGGATTTGTGATCCTTGTCCTTTTCCTTGATCTTATACATACCCGGCGGCGTCCCGTGATCTTCCTTGCCACTGGAAATCCGCGACACCCCCACTAACACCCCACCCTTGTAAAATGAGGCCTTCTGCTCACTGCGATTGATCTTGATGAGCGGCTTGCCACTCACGTCGTCGCCGCTCCAGTAAGAAATATCGTCCGGAATGGCAGGTGCCGGGTGATGCGGGCCGCCCGACGCCTCATGCCGCACCAGTCCGCCCACATCGGCGAGATAATCGGATCCCGGCGGGCGTGAGTCCACGCAGGCGGCAAGAGCACAGGCCATGATGGCGATGGCGGCATATTGGAGGGTCGGAAAAATGGAGGCCTTCATGGGACGCGCGAAGGCTACGCTCAATCTGGCGACCGGTCAACACTGCAAGACATCGGAGAAAGCTGGGCTTGCACGGCAGGCAAAACCTGCTACGGATTCGCTCTGACCATGCCAACTTACGATTACGAATGCCAGAAATGTGGAAACCGTTTTGAGGTGGTTCAGAGCATGAACGATGCCAAGCTGGAGCAATGCGTGGTTGAGGTTTGCGACGGCCAGGTCAAGCGCCTGTTAGGGACCGGCGCGGGGATTATTTTCAAGGGCTCCGGTTTCTATCAAACCGACTACCGCTCCTCATCCTACCAAGCCGCTGCCAAGTCTGAAAATGGCAAAGCCAAAAACGACGCGCCGGCGAAAAGCGATGCCGCCCCCGCCAGCACGGCGCCTGCTGCTGCGCCAGCCCCAGCGCCAAAGGCGAAGGCCGGCGAATGAAGGCCGGCGGTGTGACCGCGGATGACCGAGTCTGGACTACAAGCCTTCCTTGGCCCGCAGGTCGGTGATTTGGGGGTCGTAGATATTGAACTCGATGCGGTTGAAGGCGGCGAGTTTGAAGGTGGCGGTGCCGAAGAGTTGGCTGTGGCCGGTGATGGCATCCGGAGTCATGCTGTCCAGACAAAACACCAGCGACGAACCGTCGCCAAACCATGCCCGCACATCGCCGTTGCGACGGATAGGCTCTTCGAGCTCGGCGGGCTTGAGGATGATGTTGCGGACGCGGGCCACCGGCAGCTTGACCTCGGCAAACGGGGTTTTGACCGATATGATACCATCCACAATGGCGGTGACCTCGCCGCCGATAGAATCGCCATTGCGCAGTTTCATGCGGCCGTCGGTAGCGGGCTTGGGCGTGGGCTCCGGGTTGGCGATAGCGGGCTGGAAGCGCAGATTCATGCCCATCATAGCGGCATCCTCTTGGGCAGCCTCATCGAGAATTCCATCCCAAGCTGCCACCTTGATGCCGGACACGCGCAAGGCGTCCTTGCCACGCGGCACAAACTGGATGAATTTGCCGAATTTACCTTTGGCGGCGCTCGGATCTTTCCATACGGCGGCGCAGCGGCCATTGGCATACAGGCAGATATTGCCGGAGCTGCGGCTGGCCCGCAGTTCGAGGCGGACTTTGTCATTATCCTTGAATTCAGGAATGTTAGCCGGATCCCCAAATTGCATCCCGGCATTCTGGCGGCGAATCGTCGCAAACGAACCCTGACAACTCACCTGATAGCCGAGGGCCGGACTGTCCGAACTCACGTCATCCGCAAAAAAATTGAAGTTGAGCATCAGACTGCCGCGCCAGGCGATATCGAAGCCAATGCTGCACTCGTCGGGCAGGCCCACATCGCGGCCGATGCCGACACTCGCGGTGGTGCGCAAGGCCGAATTTTCATAGGTCCAAGCGGCTTGTTTGGCGGCTTGAGTCCAGCCGTCCAAGCTGGTGGGGCCGCTAAAGACGAGCGCCGGGCGGGGGGCGATGACGACATCCTTGACCATGACGCGGCGGAAGTTCAGGCGTCCGGCATACCAGGTATCGAGGGTGACTGTGTCGTCGGTGATTGCGGCGATCTGCCCGCGCACGCTATCGCCGTTCATCAGGGTGAGGGTGGCCTCGTGGGTGGCATTGAACTCCGGCAACGTCGTTGGCAGAATCACCTCTAACACACTTTTCAGCCAGAACGGCGCGGGCTTGTCGAGGATGGGAGAATTCCACACGATGCGCTCGCCAGCTAGGGAGTCGAAGGAGCCGGAGAGCTGGTCCTTCGAAACGTTAGCGAAGCGGATGACGGCGGGCGCAGCCTCGTTGGCGGCGGCGCAGGCCAGTGGTGCAGCGAAAAACAGCAGGGCAAGGCGTGAGTTCATGGTTGCGGTGCCTCTTGGGATTGGCAATTGGCGCGTTCAAAGGCGGCGACGCCCCCGTGCTGGAGTGTCAGCTTTCCTAACAAATTATGAGTGACCTCGACCAGCTCATCGGCGAAGGTGCAGGTGGCAACGTGGAGCGAGCCGCCGCCATGGAGTTGGATTACGAAGGAATCTTTAGGGGCCTGGGCAGCGGCGGGCTGTTTGGCGACGAAGAAGACAGTGGCAATCTCCGCCTCCGGCACCTCGATGGCCTCATCCTGAAACGCACCTTTAAACACATAGAGCAAACCGTCCGGGTCCTTTTTGGTCTCGACCAAGGTGCCGCTATGGCGCTGAGAATCGCTGGTGATGAGCACGTCTTTGGTCACGTCACCGCGGTCCTCGCTGCGGCGGCGCTCGCCCTTGAGATTCCACTCGAGCAATTCGATGTTGCGGAGTTGCAGTGAGGCAGCCTCCTCGATCATGCTTTCAATGATGATGCCGTTGGCGGCCGGGGCCTGGTCTGACGGATCTTTGAACGGACCTTCCGGCTCGTCGTTGAGATAGAGTTGCAGCGTCTTGCCGAGACGATCCACGCGGATCTCAATCGTAACATGCTTGCCAGGATATTGCTTGGGCAGCCGCTGCAGGGTGGCGATGGTGGTATAGCGCCTGCCACTGGAGGCCTCGCGCTTGATCTCAATGCCGGCAGCACTGAAGGTGAGATAATAGCGGTCCATAGCCGTCTCACCGCTGCCCGCGGCCGCCGCAAAATATACTTTGATGTTAGGATCTTCCACCCAACTCAGCTTGAAGCGGACGATGAATTGTTGGGGCAGGTCGAACTGGCGGCTGATCTTACCGCTGCCACGCACTTGCAGCGCCCCGTCATGGAACGCCCAGCGCTCGGCAGTGGCCGGATCGCGGGTCCAGCCGCCGAGGCCATCCGGACCCGCATAAATCGCTTTCGTCTGGCGGGCCCCGAGTTGCAGTGAATGGATCGATGCGCGGGGGATGACGAAGTGGCCGCCAATGCTCGAATTGAGCGTCAGATTGGTATCGTCCACCATCTCGATGTCGCCCGGCAGGACGTCGCCGTTGACGAGGGTGACGCCGCAGGTGGCAGCGCTGGGCTTGGCTTGATGGCCGCTAAAGACGACCTTTCTGACGCTGTTAGGTTTGAGGAGGATTGGCTCGGCTGCGAGCGGGGTTTCCAACAGCACCGAGCCGTTGGCGTTGATAGCACGCACGCAGCCGGACAGCCGCTCGGCCCCTTCCAGCAACAAATCATCGGCGGCGGCGCGGCGAGGTACCAGGCCGGCGAGGCCAGCGAGCAGGCTAAGGGCCGCGGCCAGGTGGTTAGAATTGGGGATCCCAGGCATCGAGGAAGTTGTTGGATGGTTGAAAATCGAGGATCACGGCGGAGTCGAGATTGATGTTGATAGAGCCGGCGTAGGGGGTGAGGAGTTTGAGCGAGGAGGCATCGCCGGAGACAGGTGTGCCGGTGATATTGCCGATGGGATCGAGGCGCACGATGATGTGCTCGGGGGTGGGCTCTGCGGGTTTGGTGAGTGAGTCAGCGGCGAAGCGGACCTCGGCGATGTCGGCGAGCGGGAAGGCGAAATTGCCGAATTTGCTATGAAGGAGGAGTTTGCCATTTTGGAAACCGGAGACGTGGCCGGAGAAGCGATCGCTGCCATTGGTAAGTAGGACGATATCCTGGGCGTCCACTTGCATGCTGCGGGCGGAGTCGGGCATGCCGTTCCACTCGGCGATGACCACGTCGGACAGGCGCAGCGGGGAGTTATCCATTTGGGTGAGGAAGCCGAAGCCGCTGCCCTTGCCCGCATAGCCGCCGGCCTCGGTGAGGCCGGGTTCGGCCCACTGCATGGCGAATTCGCCATCGATAAAGAGCAAGATAGTGCCCTTGAGGCGGTCGCAGCGCAGTTCGAAGGTGGCGGAACCGGTTTCTTGCAAGCGGATGCCGGGGTTGTTCACTTGGATGCGTTCCATGGTGGGATTGCCTTTGTCATCGAAGCCGCAGCGCAGCAACATGACAAAGCCCGTGTTGATCTGGAGGACATAACTATTGCCGAAGAGTTGTGGCAAGGACAGGTCGCGGGGCTCGAAGCCCGCTTGCATTCCCCGCGCCTCAGCTTGTGCCCCGGCCTTGGCATTCGCTGCGTCGCCGTCCTTGGCGGGTTTTGGCGGCCGCTTGCCATCGGCGTGAAACGCCAGATAAACCATCAGGCGGTTACGCCACGCGAGGTTGAAGCGCAGCAGCGAACGATCCGTCATGCCGGACTTGCGGGTGAGGGCGGTGGCACCATGCTTCTGATTCCAATACCAAGCCGCCCCGGAAAAATCCCAGCGCGGGATGGCGGTCTTCGGCGGGTCTTTAGCCTTGCCCTGCGCCTCGCCATCGCCCGCATCCTCTGCCGCCGCATTGGCGTCGTCAGCCGCCGGCTTGGCCGCCTTATCCTCGTCGTCATCGGCGGTGGGGGCCGGAATGCCATCGGGAAACTCGGTGTTGGTCATCAGCCAACCGTCTTCGGAATAGGGACCATGATAGAGCACCCGCCCGCCCAGCGGCATCGGCGCGACCATCCCCACCAGCTTGCGCGGCAGGCGCATCACCCCGGCAAAGGAGGTGTCCACGCTGAGCATATCGTCGTCCAGCGCGACGAGGGTGCCGGGAATGCGGTCGCCGTTGACCAGGGCGACGTGCGCGAGAGATTCGTTGGACTTGGCCGGGCGGCCTGCCCGCAGGATGATTTTCTGGATTTCGGCGGACTTGAACTCGCCCGGAGCCGTTAGATCAGAGCGTTGCCACAGCACCAGCGCGCCCGGCTTGATGCCTTGGAATGTGCCGTGCAATTGATCGCCATTGACGAAGCGCAACAGGTCCTGGCCTGCCTGGGACGGTCTGGTTGGCTGGGTTGCATGAGCTTCCTCGATTTCCCGGATATCGCTCGGCATGGCGGTGGCGAGCCCGCAGGAAATCCCTACTAACAACGAAAGGCAAAGTGCGCGGATCATTTTTCGTAGATGGGAAGGTAGCGGTAATTGAGGGCGAGGGAGAGCAAGGCACCGGCGGTGTTGAACGAGGCGCCCTGGCTGCCTGGGAAGGCGCCCTCGCGGCTTTGGATGGTGCCGAGGTAGCGGATATTGCGGGCATTCCACTCACGCCAGGTCGCCTCATCGGCATGGAACAGGGCCTGGGACATATAGTACTCAAAATAATATGGGTAATACTTTTCGCGATAATCGAGGTTCTTCTTCAAATACTCGAAGCTGGCCTTGTACCCCTTGGTTTCGGTGTCCTTAGCCAGCGACGAACATAGCACGCCGATGGCGGTAAGCGTCGGCTTGCCGCCATACGCCGAAGTATAACCATAGGAGCCATCGCTGCTGCGGCAGCTTGCTAGAAACGCCAAGCCTTTTTTGATCGCCGCGTCGGGCACCGCCAAGCCTGCGTTGCGTGCGGCAAACAGTGTCACCATGTTGCATCCCGTCACGGTGGTGTCCGCATCGGTGGATTGCGGGGTGTAGCGCCAACCGCCGCTGCGGTTGCGTTTCTGGGCGCTTAGAATGAGATCGACGGCCTTTTTCAAGGCCGGGGCGATTTTCGGGTTGTCGATGACGCCATAGGACTCGGCGAGCGCCTTGGTGGCGAAGGCGTGATTGTACATGCTGGAACCGATATAACCATTGGCGGCGTCCTGTTGGCTTAAGATATAATCAATGCCGCGGCGCATGACCTTGGCATACGGCCCATTGTTAGGATCTTCGCCGTGAGCCAGGAATGCCGCGATGCACAGGCCGACGGCGGCCGGTTCGGAGCCGCTGCTATCGCTCCACGACCCTTGTGCGTTCTGGGATTTAGCGAGGTATTGCAGGCCTTTATCATAGATCGACTCAGCCTGCGGCGGCACCGTATCGTCCTGGCGGTGGGTCAGGTCTTGGGCGCAAGCCACCGCCGCGAAAAGCATAATCCTAGAAAGGGCAATGGAAAGGGTTGCAGCGCCGTTTTTTACTACAGATTTCACGGATTGAAGAGGGTTACAGGGAAAACAAGACCTCAATCTATCTACTCCTCGGCTCACTCTAAAGGTATCTGCCAAATAATTCATAACTTTTTCATTATCTGTGAAATCTGTGGTTCCTATTTTCCTTTCTAGGATAATTAAAATTGTTGGGTAGCTGCGCATAATTCCTATATCTGATAACCCATAACTCCTACTTCAGCTTTTTCTCAAGCCCGCGGTTGTAGGCGTCGAGCGCCTTGCGAAACTCTTCGGGCAGCGCGTGGCCCGCAGTGCCCGCCGCTTTGGGGATGCGCCGCACCTTGCTCTTGCCGTCCCCGCCGCCGGCAGCAGTCGGGTCGTTGGCGGCATCCGAGCCGCCGGTCATGCCCTGGCCACCCTGATCGCCGGGTTTCTTGCCTTTGCCGGCCTTTTTCTCGCCGTCCTTGCCTTCGCCTTGCTCCAGCATTTTTTCCATCATATCCATCATGGCACCGCCGGCCTTGCCGCTGCCTTGTTGTTGCTGACGTTCCTTGGTCGCTTCGTAAATTTTCTCGATCACCTCGGTCTGCGCGGCCAGGGTGCGGCCGCCCGTGTCGTACTCGGCCAACCAGTCGGTGGCCTCATCCATGATGCTTTCCACTTCCTTGAACAGGGAGATGACTTTGGGAATGGTTTGCTCGATGGTGAGTTGTTGAACGTCGGCGGCGAGCTCGTCCTGATCGTTGGCAACCTTGGCGGCTCCCTGCTGGTGCTTCGCCGCGGGGTCCAGCGCTGGGTCGGCCGCAGCGGGTGGCGCGTCGGCAGCGGCCCACGCAGTGGCAGCCAGAGTCAGGGCGGCGGCCGCGATGGTTAGGCGGAGGGTTTTCATGGCTTGGGCGCGGGTGGGAGGGAGCGGTGGAATTGTTCGAGGGCGCGGGTGCGGGCTCGCAGATCCTGTTGCTGTTGGACCATTTTCATCACGCGCAGCATGAACTCGAAATCATCATCTTCGGAGCCATCGCCGCCGCCACCGCCGCCGCCACCCTGCTGGTCTTTTTTTATTTCGCCTTCGAGTTTTTTGGCCCACTCGGTGAGTTGGGCAGCCCATTGTTTGGCGCCCTCGGTGGCGAGGTAGGAATGATTGTCGCGCAAGCGGTTGCGGACATCTTCCAGACCCATATCAATTTTAGACTCGCGCATTTCGTCGAAAATTTGTTTGAACGCCTCTTTGTCGGTGCGGGCCACATAATGCCCCAAATCCTCCTGCAGCCAGCGCAGGTCGCCGGAGGTGTCGGTTTGCTGGCGATTGGCATCCTTGAGGCGGCGGACATCCTTGGGATTGATCTCGCTGGGCTTGATGCCAAGCAGGCTGGCAAAGGCCTCGATCAGGGAGTCCGCGACGGCGTGCTCCTCGGTGGCGGCTTTTTTCAAGCGATTGACGAAGGTGCCGGCCTCCATGCTGCGGTTGGCATCATTGGCCTTGGCGATGGCCTCCTGCATTTTTTCGACCACCTTGGCCTGCTCGTCCTTGGCTTGGTCGACATCCTTGGAAGTTTTTTCTGGGGTATTGGACTGTTCCTGGGCGTCGGCCATTTTTCCTTGCACCTTGGGCATGTCCTGTTCGGAAAGTTCCTGCATGGATTTGAGCGACTCGGCCATTTTTTTAAGCGTGTCCTTGTCGATTTCGCCGTTGCGGGCGGCATCCTTCATGAGTTGCTCGGTGCGGGCGGTGAGTTCGTCCATGCGGCGCTTGGTTTCCGCCTCCGCCTGTTCCTGGCCGGCGAGGCGTTTGCGATTTTCCTCTTTCTGCAGGTCATCGCCGGATAGTTCGTCAAGGCGCTGGGTTTCCTCGAATTGACCTTCCTCGCGCCGCGCCAAGTCTTCCAACTCGGTGATGACGCGGTCATACTGGCTTTTGAGCAACTGGGCGTGTTCATCGCGGGTCAGCACCACAATGGTCACCGGCTCGGAAAATACCCGGCCGCGCCCCGGGAAATAGTCCTCGGCAAACCCCCGCAGCGTGATTTTCTGCGGAGCAATCCCGAAGGCCTTGGGCGAAAAAGCCGCCGGCCGCGAGACATGCTGCTGTTGGGAGGCCGCCTCCACCAACTTGATCTCGCCCTTGGCCGGCGCATCGGCACTCGGCTTGGTGAATTCCCCAGTCCACTCGATGCCCGCTAGCTTAATCCCAAAATCATCCTCGGCTAGCATTTCAAAATCGAGCGTTTCCTCTGGCAGCATCACTTTTTGGCGCTCAATGCCCTGCAAATAACTGCTCGGCGCGGCATCGCTCAAGGCATCCACCCGCACCCGGAAGCCAGCCTCCCCGGCCAGCCCGTAGGAGTCCGTCCAAGCAAATGGAATCTCAAACGCCACCTTGCCAATCTCAAAGTCCGGCGTGACCGAATCACAGCCGCGGCTCGTCAGCACCCCCGTCAACGGGGTGTAGAGCGGAGCGGCCGCCTCGACTCCCGCGGCGGCGGCGGGCTTGCCGGCGGCCGCGTCGCTATCGGCGGCGGCGGCGGCGACCAAGCCGCGGGTCGGCCCAAACGTCGCGCTGGCTAGCTCCCGGTTGGTGGTCAGTTTGATGCGCACATGACTGCCTGCCACCGCGCTTAGCACGCCGTTGCTCAGATCGATGGATTGCTCGGGAATAGCCAGATAGGCGGGCGGCGTGACGGTGGCGCTCACCGCTTTGACGGCGGGCCGTTGCAGCGGTTGGACTTTGAGCCGGTGGATCGCATCGCCAATGCGCAACGTCACCACACCCGGATCCTGCTGGCCAGGAAAGGAAAATTGATAGGCGTTGGCGTCGAGTTTCGCCTGCACCGGGGGTTGCAGGCCGAAGCGCCCGCTGGCGCTGCCCGGGTGCTGCTCGGAATCTTTCGCCAGCCGGATGCAGACGTCAAAGGCCTCGCCATACGGCACAACCAAATACTCAAGTGGTTTCTCCAAGCGCGTGAAGGTGTAGCGCTCGGTGTCCGACAGCGGCATGAGCCAGCGCTTGAACGCATTGATCCCCGCTCGCGGCGTCAACATCAGCAACGCCGCCACCCCTCCCGTCAGCAGCAGCAAGGCCAGCGCCCAACGCCGGTTACGCGGCGGCGGCAAGGCCTCATCCAACGAGCGCCGACCCACCTCGGCCGCCACCACTTCCATCGCCGCCGCCCGCAGCCGCGGCGACAGCGAGTCCGCATCCTCGCGCTGGTTTTGCAGTTCGACAACGCCCAGCAAGCGGTCGCCCAAGCCCGGGAAGCGCCGCGCGATCAAGCGTGCCAGCTGTGCCTCGCGGCGATGCCGCCATACCCAGCGGTACAACCAATAGGGCGCAAATAGCGCGAACAACGAGGTGCCGCCAAGCAAGATGCCCAGCCGCACCAAGCCCGGGGTGCCCCACAAGCGGTCGATTCCATAGACCAATAAAAAGGACACGAGCAAGCCGACCAAGCCAGCGGCAAAAGCCTCAAATACTTTCACCCGCCAAAGGTGACGGCGAAAATCCTCGAGCTGCCGGTGCAGCGACTCAGGAATGGCAACCGGGGCTGCGGGTTGAGTGTCGGGTTCGGGCATGAGTGCGGGCGGTGGCTCAGTTTCGAGCGGCTGCGGCAGCTTTGCAAAAAAATTGCCCGGGTTCCAGTGGATTCCTCCGCAGCCTTGCCTGTCCTGCTTAGCGTCACCGTCTGCTGCCTTTGCTTGCAACAGGGGGAATCCTGCTCACTGCCATCACTAGCCTGATGAAGTGCGTCGCCTGACCCAAGACCAGATAAGATCTCGGTTCCTGAACTCGGTGGAAATGCTTTGACATATTTTGACGCCTTTGAGGTCGGAATCAAACGAAACGCAGAGCGCGGAGGTCGCAGAGGGATACGCGGAGATGATTGATGGGGGTTGGCACCGGGTCGTCAGGGCCGCCTCAAGCATTAGCGATATAGCAAAATCACCTGCGGCTAAGGAGCCACCACATTCCTGTGGTGGTAGCGGAAGGGCGGCCCATGAATGAGCGCCTAAGGCGTGCTGCATGGTCGGTCCTTCCGCACGACGACAGTAAGGTCGTCGCTCCCTAGATGCGTCATCCGCACCCAGTTACTCGGGAAGGCTTAGGGGCACCGAAAGAAACCCTGCGATTTGCTCTGCTAGCTCCGCTGCCCTGCGGGGCTTTCGCTCCGCTCAAGTCTATCTCGCTCCGCTGGGTTTGGAGAGGGCGCGCCAGTCCAGCAGGCCCTTGCTCCAGGCCCACAGCAAGCCCTCGGCGAGGAGCAGCAGAAAGAACATGGCGGCGATAAAGGCTGGGTAACCGAGCTTGAGGAAGCTCACTGCGAAGGGCAGCAGGAACACGGTTTCCACATCGAACAACAGGAACAACAAACCGAACAGATAGTACTTCGAGTGGAAGCGCGTCTGCCGATCGGAAAGCGGATTGACCCCGCATTCGTAGAGGGCATTTTTTTCCGCGCCCTTTTTGATAGGGGTAAAAAACGTCATCCAGAGGCGGGCCAGCGCCAGCGCGCCGAGGGGCACGGCCAGGGCCACGGCGAAGAAAATCAGGACTGGCAGATAGGGATGATTCATGAGTCAGGCGCGGGGTGAGTTCTCATAGGCGAGCACGTCGGCCAGGGTCATGGTGGCGAGGCGCACGCGGTACGTCTGATGAAATGCCTCCCAAAACGTGTTCGGTCGAGGATTTTCCGCGGCCGCCTCGTCGCCCGCCGGAGTGCGCGTGCTTTCCACCGCGCGTTGAGTCTGCAACAGCGAAATGTGCTCAGGCCGCCGGGCGAGTTTCACCCCGCCCTTGTAGCCACGCTTGCTTTCGACCATACCCGCCTCACACAACCGGTGCAGCACCTTGGATAAATACGGCAATGGCATATCCGTGCAGACCGCGATTTCACGCAACATCATCGACTCCGTGCCGCGCCGGGCGAGGCAGACCAGCGCGGCGATGGCGTATCCGGTGGTTTGTGAAAACGATAGCCTCTGGCGGTTCAGATTTTCCAAAGTTGCAGCACGCGTAGGTAGTTGGCGCGCTCATACACCGATGGATCCGGGCAATGGCCGAGGCTCATGCTGCCGCGCATCTGCTCGACCGACTCATACTCGTGGGCGTCCATCCAGCGGCTCAGATCGGCGAGCAGGCCGGCGAGATGTTGGGGCCCGTGCTTGAGTAAGCTGGACACCACCTGCACCACATCGGCACCGACCATGATGCCTTTGATGATATCCTCGAACGTGTGAACACCGCCGCTCAGTGCGATGTCGGCCTTGATGTGGCCGTGAATGATGGCGATCCAACGCAGGCGCTGACGCAGTTCCGTCGAGTTGGACAGTTCGAGGTGGGGCTTGGCTTCGAGTTCCTCTATATTGATATCCGGCTGATAGAACCGGTTGAACATGACCACCCCGGCGGCACCGCGGGCGTCGAGTTGCTTGGCGAAATGCCCCGGCGAGGAGAAATACGGCGAGAGCTTCACCGATATCGGGATTGTCACGCTGGCCTTGACCGCCTCCAGAATGTCGAGGCTGCGTTTTTCAACTTCAATACCGGGTTCATTAGGATTGGTTGCGACGTAATAGACGTTGAGTTCGAGCGCGTCGGCGCCCGCCTGTTGGATAAGGCGCGCGTGATCGGTCCAACCGCCCATACTGATGCCGTTGAGTGAACCGATGACGGGGATGGCCACCGTCTCTTTGATTTTAGCGATTTGCTCCAGATATTTATCCGGTCCGAGAGCGTAGTCGGTCATCTGCGGGAAGTACGAGCTGGCCTCCGACGAGGAATCTGCCGAAAACTCGGTGTGGGCAAACTCCGCAAGTTGTTGGCTGGTGATCTGCTCTTCAAACAACGAGTGCATGATGATCGCTGCGGCACCGGCATCTTCGAGTCCGCGCACGGTGTCGAGCTTGTCTACCATCGGTGAGGCCCCGGGCATCACCGGGTTTTTCAGGGACAAGCCCAGATAGCTGGTGGAGAGGTCCATGGCGCTCAGAGGGCAGGGTTGGAGGGTTCAGCGGCGGCGGCGGACGCGCCATTGGCGGCCAACTTTTGATAGAGGGCGAAGCGCTCCTTGACGGAAGCGGCGGCCATTTGTTGGAGCATCGCCGACCGTTCGGGGTTGATGCGCTCCAACATTTGGAAGCGGGTCTCGTTGCGGGTGAATTCGGCGAGCGAGGCTTTCGGCGGGCTGGAGTCGAGCTTCATCGGGTTTTCGCCGTTGGCCGTGCGGCGCGGATCGAAGCGGAACAAGGGCCAGTAGCCGCAAGCGACCGCCCGTTTCTGTTGTTCGATGCCTTGCGACAGGCTGTAGCCGTGGGCGACGCAGTGGCTGTACGCAATAACGAGCGAAGGCCCGTCATAACTCTCCGCCTCGCGCAACGCGGTAACCGTCTGTGCGTCCTTGGCTCCAAAGGCCACCCGCGCCACATACACCGATCCATAGGTGGTGGCGATGAGCCCGAGGTCCTTTTTCGGTAGAGCCTTGCCGGCCATGCTGAACTTGGCCACCGCGCCCAGCGGCGTGGACTTGGATTGTTGGCCTCCGGTGTTAGAGTAAACTTCGGTGTCGAGCACCAGGATGTTGACGTTGCGGCCGGAAGCAATCACGTGATCGAGCCCGCCGAAACCAATGTCATAGGCCCAGCCGTCGCCACCGACGATCCACACACTCTTGTCCACCAGATAGTCACCGATCTGGCTGAGGGCGCGTGCCTCACGGCTGCTCTGCCCGTTGAGCGCCTGGCGCATCGCCACCACCCGCTCGCGCTGGGCGTTGATGCCCGATTCGTTAGATTGGTCGGCGCCGAGCATGGCGCTGACGAGGTCATCACCTAACAAGCCAACCTGTTGGCTTAGCAACAGGTTGGCGTAGGCGCGGGTTTGGTCGAGGCTGGCGCGGAAGCCGAGGCCGAACTCGGCGTTGTCTTCAAACAACGAGTTGGCCCAAGCCGGACCGCGGCCGCAGGCGTCCTTGGTGTATGGAGTGGTGGGCAGGTTGCCGCCGTAGATAGACGAACAGCCGGTGGCATTGGCGATGAGCAAGCGGTCGCCGAACAATTGGGTAAGCAACTTGATGTAGGGGGTTTCGCCGCAACCGGCGCAGGCACCCGAGTATTCAAACAGCGGCCGCATGAACTGCGAGGTCTTGACGTCGTCGCGCAACATCGCGCGGTCCGGATCGGGCAGGTCGAGGAAGAACGCGTAGTTTTCGCGCTCGGCATCGCGCAGTGGCAGTTGCGCCACCATGTTGATGGCCTTGCGGCTGGGGTTGCTCTTATCCTTGGCGGGGCAGACGTTGACGCAGAGTTGGCAACCGGTGCAGTCCTCGGGAGCGACCTGCAGCGAGTACACCAGGCCGGGGTATTCGCGCACTTTGAACTGAGTGGATTTGAAGGTGGCCGGCGCATTAGTTAGATGATCGGGTGTAAATACCTTGGGGCGGATCGCCGCGTGCGGGCACACCATCGCGCACTTGTTGCACTGGATGCAGATATCCGTTTCCCACACCGGGATTTCCTCGGCGATGTTGCGCTTTTCCCACTGGGTGGTTCCGGTGGGCCAGACGCCATCCACCGGAAAGGCGCTAACGGGCAGCAGGTCGCCCTTGCCGGCGAGCATCAGCGCGGTGACGCGTTGCACGAAGTCCGGCGCGCTCGCCGGCACCAGCGCTGCCTGGACCACGCTGGAGGTGGCGGTTTGCGGGTAGTCGATGCGGACGAGGTTTTCGAGCGTGCGGTCCACCGCGTCGTAATTGCGTTGGACCACCGCGTCGCCACGTTTGCCGTAGGTTTTCTTGATGGCGTACTTGATGGCGGCGATGGCTTCGTCCTTTTCCAACACTCCGGAGATGGCGAAATAGCACGTCTGCATGATCGTGTTGATGCGCCCGGCCATGCCGCAATCGCGCGCCACGGTGCTGGCGTCGATGGCATACAACTCAAGTTGCTTGGCGATAATTTGTTGTTGCAGATCCGCCGGCAAACTGTCCCACACCGCGTTGGGATCGCCCGGTGAATTGAGCAGAAAAATCCCGCCGGCCTTGGTGTAATCGAGCACATTGATTTGTTGCAACAAATCGAAGCGGTGACAGGCGACGAACTCAGCGCTGCGAATCAGATAGGTCGAGCGGATCGGTGCCGGCCCGAAGCGCAAATGCGAAACGGTCATCGCGCCGGCCTTCTTCGAATCATAGACGAAGTAGCCTTGGGCGAAGTTATCAGTGCCTTCGCCGATCATCTTGATGCTATTTTTGTTAGCGCCGACGGTTCCATCAGATCCGAGGCCGAAGAACACCGCTTGTTTCATCCCGGCGGGCACCACTTCAAAGTCCGGATCGTAGTCGAGCGATAGGCCGGTGACATCATCGTTGATGCCCACGGTGAATGTTACTTTCGGGGTGGGCTTGGCCAGTTCGTCAAACACCGCTTTGACCATCGACGGGGTGAATTCCTTGGAGCCCAAGCCATAGCGCCCACCGATCACGCGGATCTGATGGGTGCCTTGCATCAAGCCGAGGGTATCGGCCTGACGCAACGCGGCGACCACATCGAGGAACAATGGCTCACCCACCGCGCCGGGTTCTTTCGTCCGGTCCAGCACTGCGATCGACTTCACCGTCTTGGGCAGCGCCGCGGCAAAGTCTGCCACCGAAAACGGCCGGTACAAACGCACCTTCACCAGCCCGGTTTTCTCACCTTGCTCGTTGAGCCAGCCGACGGCCTCGCCCGCCGCTTCGGCGCCCGAGCCCATCATCACAATGACCCGCTCGGCGGCCGTATCGCCCTCGTAATCAAACGGCTGGTAGGCGCGGCCGGTGCGCACAGCGAAAGCATCCATCGCTTCTCTAACCAATCCGGGCAGCCCATCGTAGAACAAATTGCAGCCTTCGCGGGCTTGGAAGAACACGTCGGGATTTTGCGCCGTGCCGCGGATCATCGGGCGGTCGGGCGTGAGCGCCCGCTCGCGGTTGGCCCGAATACTCTCGTCGTCGATGAGTGCACGCAAGTCATCGTCACTGAGCAAGGCGATTTTGGCTACCTCGTGGGACGTGCGGAAACCATCGAAAAAGTGCAGAAACGGCACCCGCGAACGCAGGGTGACCATTTGCGAAATGAGCGCCGTATCCTGGGCCTCCTGCACCGAGCCGCCTACCAGCATCGCAAATCCGGTCTGGCGGCACGCCATCACATCCGAGTGGTCGCCAAAAATACTCAACGCGTGGGTCGCCAGCGCCCGCGCCGTCACGTGCAGGCAGAATGGGATCAACTCGCCGGCGATCTTGTACATGTTGGGTATCATCAGCAGCAAGCCCTGCGACGCCGTGAACGACGCACTGAGCGACCCGGCCAGCAAAGCCCCGTGCAAGGCTCCGGCGGCACCGCCTTCCGACTGCATTTCCAGCACGCTGGGGACCGCGCCCCACAGGTTTTTGCGTCCTGCGGCCGACCATTCATCCGCCAACTCCGCCATCGGCGACGACGGCGTGATCGGGTAAATGGCGAAAAACTCGTTGAGTCGGTAAGCCACGGCGGCCACCGCTTCGTTCGCGTCAAGCGTGCCCATGGCACTGGGGGTTGAGGAGTTCACACCCTATGAAGGAGCTCAAAGGATTCAGAGGTCCACATAATAGCAGATACTGGAGTGCAAAAAGCAATTGACGCGAAGCCCCGCTTAGGAGCCGGAGCCTTCCTGCCCCTCCGGCTCATGAGATGCCCAGGAGAAAGCCCCCAGACCGCTTTCTTTGCTCCGAACATGGCCCCATAGCGCTGTCCCGCCGTCCCTCCTTGACGGCGTTTCTTGAGCTTGCGCATCCTCTCCTCCCCAGATACCTTGCCCCCCGCCGCCCCCGTAGTTCAATGGATAGAACGGAAGTTTCCTAAACCTTAAATGCGTGTTCGATTCACGCCGGGGGCACCCCTTCAAAACACAGGGTTTTCTTTATAAAAAGGGATTGCGGCCAATCTCTCACCGTTAGCGAAATGCGCCGGAATGCGCCAAAAAGCGCCGGAATGAGGCAAAAAAACGCAACAAAACGTAAAAAAGCGAACCTTTTCCGGCCGACTTCCGCCCTCTCGCTAGGCGCGAAATGGGCGTTGCTGGGTGCCCCTGCCCGGCGGATGGTCTTGGGCACCCATTGCGATGATGCCGCGTTATCGCAAGGCCGGGATGATCTTCACCGCGCAAGCAGTCCGGTTCCTATTTGCCTGTCCTTGTTTGCCTTGCGTCCCGAGGGTAGATCTGTTGCAGTCCATGCAGCGCGGTGGTTGGCGTGACCCCCGGCGCTGCGCGAACTTCAATTCACCATGCCCGCCTGCCAACAACTCGCTGCCACCCGCCCGCCAAGTTGCTCGAAGGTCGCACTCCGGGACGTCGCCAACGAGTCAACGCCTCTAACCTGAATCAACTGATTCTCCAATTCAAGCCATGCAATTGGAACTCACCAGTCTTGAAAACGCCACAGCCTCGCTGGAGCGCTCGATCCATGCGGCAAACACCTTCGCGGCGACTCTTCCACCTAACCACACGGCGGCAGAAGTCAGCTATAGCGCCGAACACTTCGCCGCCGCCGCCCAATCACTCCTCACCTCACTGCGGGCGCGCAATGATTGATCTCGCGCCAGAGTCGTTGGCTATCGTGCGCCGCCTGCTTGCAGCGCTACTGCCGGAATGCGAAGTGCGCGCCTTCGGAATCGTGCTCGGGGAGGACCGGAAAACTGGAATTGACCCATGGCGGAAAATGAACCATCTTGCTTCGCCATGACCGCTGCGATTGAACTGGATTTGAAGCAACGCCTCGCCCAGCTATCCGAGCGGGACCGGCTTGCGATGTCCGCTTACTTGCTCAGGCTCAAACACCAGTCAGAACGCGGTCGCCAAGACATCTCCAAGATCATGCAGGAAATGGACGCTGGCGGCAAAACCGGTTTATCCAAACTCGCCGCCGATCTCGGGCATGGCTGACCGGCGTTCATACGCAACGGTCCTCTCGTCCAGAGCCGCCGCGTTCCTCGTCTCGCTAACCAAAGCCCGACAGCGGAAATTGATCGGGCTGCTTTATCAGCTCGCCGAAAACCCATCCCAAACCGGGAACTACGCCGAGTCAGATGAAACCGGACGAGAGGTGCAATTCCTCCTTGTCCGGGATCGGCTTATCGCATTCTGGGCGGACCATGCAGTCAGCGAATTGAGGATTGTGGATATCGAGGATGTCTGAGAAGCCGTCGTTCAAAATGGCAACAAATCCTTCGAGCGCATCGCCCCGTTTTTGCGGATTCCAGAGTGAGGCGGCGCTCCGATTGCTCAACCGGATCAGAAGTGCCATACTCACAGTCGCACGCAGCTTACCCTAGAAAGGAAAATAGAAACCACAAATTTCACGAAATTTCACGAATTGAGAGAGTGTGAAAATATCACATCATTTAAACCGTTAGGTGCTATCTGGAACAAAGCCGGGAGCGTGGGATCATTCGTGAATATTCGTGGAATTCGTGGTTAGAACTTCTGTTCTCGAACAGAAGAGCGGAGCGGCTTCAGCGAGGCCTCTTCAAGAGGGGCACGGGCGCGTTCGGCGAGCTCAGCCGAGCCGGCCCGCCCGTGTGCCAATGCTCAGCGTGCCTGGCCTCTGTTCCGTGCGCAGCATGCTTCTCTTCGGTCGGCTGGTGGGGCTTGATTTGATAGAACCGAAACGCAGAGGCCGCGGAAGGCGCTGAGAAAGACGCTGAGCGAAACGATGAGTTCTTAGCCTCCCAGCACGGCGGCCATTCCAAATCATTCTCCAACCCAATCAGCCTCTGCGCTCCTCTCCGCGGCCTCCGCGGCCTCCGCGTTTCGCTTTCTCTGCGCATCTCATTGCCTAGCAGATTCATGCTTTGAAGGACTGGCCCCGCAAGACATCCAAGAAAATGCGAACGCCGAACATCCAACATCGAACGCCGAACTTCGAACAAAAGAGCGGCGCGGCTGCGGCGAGGTCTCTTCAAAAGGGGCACGGGCGGCCCGCCCGTGTGCCAATGCGCAGCGTGCCTGGCCTCTGTTCCGTGCGCAGCATGCTTCTCTTCGGTCGGCCGGTGGGGCTTGATTTGATAGAATCGAAATGCAGAGGCCACGGAAGGCTACCTGAAGAGATCGCCGTGACATTGCCAAAAATCGTAATTTCTATATTCTGAAAAACTTTGCGCCTTTGCGCGAGAAAACTCTTAATCGGGATTGAATGGATTGGCAGCATGGTCTTGATATGTCAAAGGTGCCGGGGAGTCAAGATTGCCTCGCGCAAAGGCGCAAAGGCGCAAAGGAAGATGCAACGCCTGGTGGATTGGTATGTGCTTGATCCCTAACCTAATCAGCCTCCGCGCTCCTCTCCGCGGCCACCGCGGCCTCCGCGTTTCGCTTGCTCCTCCCCACCTCATCGCCTTGCAGATTCATGCTTTGAAGGACTGGCCCCGCAAGACATCCAAGAAAATGCGAACGCCGAACTTCCAACATCGAACATCGAACATCGAACAAAAGAGCGGCGCGGCTGCGGCGAGGTCTCTTCAAAAGGGGCACGGGCGGCCCGCCCGTGTGCCAATGCTCAGCGTGCCTGGCCTCTGTTCCGTGCGCAGCATGCTTCTCTTCGGTTCAATGTTGGACGTTCGATGTTCGATGTTCGATGTTCGCGTTTCCAGCGGGCCGCGCGCAGCTCTCCTCCAATTCAAAATCCAACATCCAAAATTGCCTCCGGCCATGCCAGTTTGGGCTGCGCCTGATTTCTCCAAGTTCGCTAGTGCTCACTCCGCGTTCAAAATTTCATCATTCCTTCCATCCTCCCAGCACGGCGGCCATTCCACATCTTTCTCCTACCCAATCCGCCTCCGCGCTCACAATTCCAGCCATTTCCGCAACAGTGTATCGAGTGCCGCCCGGTCCAGTGCCGTGATGCGTCCCACCACCTTTCGCACCAACCTTACCTCCACGGTGCAAAGTTGCCCCTTGATTCCGCTGGGGACATTCAGCCCGGCATTCGCCCACTGGTTGACGAGTAGATCGGCGTTTGCCAGCTGCGAAGTCACTGGCACCACAAACAGGTCGCCTGGCCAGCTTCCATGGCCCACCACAATGGCGGGCCTCACCTTCGAACTGCTCAAATCCGTGAACGGAATCGGCAACAAGACCACGTCATTGCGTGAGCAGGTCATTGTAAATGTCGTCGGCTGTGTTATCCCAGACCCTCAGGAGCGAACGTTGCCCCTGGTCCAGCCAAGCCCTCCGCTCCATATCGTCCTGCCAGGTTTCCAATGAGATTTGGACCACCGTGTGTTCCGCCAGTTCCAACGGCTCAAGCAAGCGGAGTTTCCCTTCTTCGTAAACGGCTTGGACAGCGATAGCCACGGGCGCAGCGTAACCGCAATCCGGCTTCGTTCAACTCCTTTTTTTGCGACTCCTATTTTCCAATCCAACATCCAAAATTGCCTCCGGCCATGCCAGTTTGGGCTGCGCCTGATTTCTCCAAGTTCGCTAGCGCTCACTCCGCGTTCAAAATTTCATCTTCCCTTCCATCCTCCCAGCACGGCGGCCATTCCACATCATTCTCCAACCCAATCCGCCTCAGCGCTCCTCTCCGCTGCCTCCGCGTTTCGCTTTCTCTCCCTACCTCAGCGTATAGCAGATTCATGCTTTGAAGGACTGGCCCCGAAAGACATCCAAGAAAATGCGAACGCCGAACTTCGAACAAAAGAGCGGCGCGGCTGCGGCGAGGTCTCTTCAGGAGGGGCACGGGCGGGCCGCCCGTGTGCCAATTCTCAGCGTGCCTGGCCTCGCCCACAGTGCGCAGCATTCTTCCCTTCGGTTCAATGTTGGAAGTTCGATGTTCAATGTTCGCTTTTCCAGGGGGCCGCCCGCAGCTCTCTTCCAATCAGCCTCAGCGCTCCTCTCCGCGGCCTCTGCGTTTCGCTTGCTCTCCGCAGCTCATCGCCTACCCACACGACATCACCCACCTGCCGTCCGCGCAACTCGCCGCCTCCATCCTTGCAAAAGAGCGCCGCATCGCGGAGATTGTCGCCGGAATCCAGATACTCCTGCAACCATGAGCGCCTCCGAAATTGCCGAACTTTGCAACGCCCTGCCTCACAACAAACGCGAGGAGGTGGCTGACTTCGCCCGCTTTCTGCTAGCCCGCCAGAACGACGCGCGATGGGAAAGCCTGCTCGAGGATCCGAGCCCGCGCCCGCGCCTCGACACGTTTCTCCGCGAGTCCGCCGCCGAAACCTCCGAACAGCTCGACCTCCGCCGCCTGTGATCTCTCTCGCCAGGCCCAGCTTCTGGCGCGCCTACCAAGCGCTCAATCCGCAGATCAAGGAGGCGACTCGCCGTTCCTAGCGGCTCTTCGGGGAAAACCCGGCTCACCCTTCGCTCCGCTTCAAAAAACTCGCCGGACACCCCTCCATCTGGTCCGTGCGCATCAACGACTCTTTCCGCGCCCTCGCCGAGCGCAACAGCGAGACCGTGACCTGGTTTGGGATCGGTTCCCACAATGACTTCGATAAACTCTTCGGATGATTGATG
>Ga0114962_10000242_pt1 | contig 47269 bp, 45 predicted proteins | sample C_130820_MF_Meta_FD_87017 | JGI IMG/M metagenome (GOLD analysis project Ga0114962, IMG submission 87017) | Freshwater microbial communities from Lake Croche, Canada to study carbon cycling - C_130820_MF_MetaG | ecosystem: Environmental > Aquatic > Freshwater > Lake | place: Lake Croche, Canada... | reverse complement strand
GGGGTTGATAAAAATTCTTTTAACTGAGCTAGGTTTTTCATTAATTGTCTATTGATAAACAAAAAAATGCTTCAAGCGATTCATTCATTGCTTAGATGAACATTGTTATCGCTTGAAGCTATTATAATTGTAAGTGATTTTTTGTTATTCAGTTAAAAGCGCTCTTGAAATTACAATCCTTTGCACCTCTGATGTACCTTCATAAATCTGAGTGATTTTGGCATCTCTCATCATTCTTTCTACATGATACTCTCTTACATATCCATATCCTCCGTGTACTTGGACAGCTTCAGTTGTTACCCACATCGCTGTTTCAGAAGAAAATACCTTTGCCATTGCACTAGCCGTTCCCATTGGCAAATGGGCGTCTTTTAGGGCAGCAGCTTTTAAACACATCAATCTAGAAGCCTCAATTCTTGTAGCCATATCCGCCAATTTGAATTGAATGATTTGATGTTTTGATATTTCTTTTCCAAACGCTTTTCTTTCTTTGGAATATTTGACTGCCAATTCATAAGCTCCAGAAGCTATTCCAAGTGCTTGTGCAGCAATTCCTATTCTTCCACCTTCTAATATTTTCATAGCGAATTTGAATCCAAATCCATCTTCACCAATTCTATTTTCTTTAGGAACAATAACATCTTGAAACATAATTGAATGCGTATCAGAAGATCTGATTCCCATTTTATCTTCTTTTTTACCTACAGTTACTCCTTTCCAGGCTTTCTCTACTATAAAAGCATTGATTCCTTTATGACCTAACTCTTTATGCGTTTGTGCAATAACAATATAGTAATCGGCAGAATTTCCGTTGGTTATCCAATTTTTGGTTCCATTTAATATATAATGATCACCTTTATCTTCGGCTGTGGTATTTTGACTCGTTGCATCAGATCCAGCTTCTGGTTCAGAAAGTAAAAATGCTCCAATATTTTGGCCCGTCGCCAATTTTGTTAAATACTTTTGTTTTTGCTCCTCTGTTCCAAAGGATTCTAATCCCCAACAAACTAAGGAATTATTTACAGACATAATTACAGAAACAGAAGCGTCCACCTTGCTAATTTCTTCCATAGCCAATACATAACTAATAGTGTCAAGTCCAGAACCTCCATATTTAGGATCCACCATCATACCCATAAAGCCTAATTGACCCATGGTTTTAACATGGTCTGTAGGAAATTTTGCGTGTTCATCACGGTAGCAAACATCCGCCCACAATGTTTGAGCAAATTCTCTTGCACTTTGGCGAATCATTTCATGCTCTTCTGTTAATTTAAAATCCATTTTGAATTCTTTTTTTACTTGATAATTACTGCAAAGATAAAGAAATAGCTTCTAATTAAAATCAAGGTTAACTTACCGATAATTGAACTACGAACGTTAAAGTAAAGATTATATAATAAATTGAATTGATTAATTTTGAATCATTATAATTTGATGAATCCTTTTAAATTTTCATTTCTGCTAATTTTCTTGTTTTTTGGAACTCTATGTTTTGGAGTTTACACCTATGTTGTTTTTTTCAAAAATAACCGAGAATGTAAAGATTCTTTGAGTTGCGAGACTATCATAAGATGTTCAGAACCAAACATTAGTCAAGTTATTCATTTTGTTGATATCTCTAAGAATAAATATCAAAAAGGGAAGGATTTTAGTTTTACAAAGCCTCCAGCAATCAAATTTTTAAAAAAATGGGGACTATCTTTTTTATTACAATACCTCAGAGGAGAAGGTAGTTATTCAAGGGCTGAATCATTCAAAACAGGAAATTGGGGTCACTTGGGGGTCTACGTTCAAAAGCTACGGCCAAATACTTGACAATAAGCTATGAACCAAAGGATTATATGTGTACCATTACTACATCTGCACTAAATATGAGTGAAAACACCGTTTTTATTCCCTTTCAATATGCTCCAGGATATGCAAATCAAATCAAAATAAAATTGAATGAGTCGTCTCCAAAGGGCAAAAAAGGCATCAAAAATGCCAAAAAAAAGTAATTTGATTACATTAAGTTAATATACTTCCTTTTTTGTCTTTGTAAATTTGCATTTTTAAAATTTATTTGATAAAATGAATCGCATTTTTACATTATTTATTACTTTATTTACCCTAAACTTAGCTCAGGCTCAAATTTCTACCATAGACAGTTGTACAATGTACAACTCATCTACTGGAGTTGCTACATACAAAGGAAAAGCAGCTAAAATCAAAGGAATAGTTACAACGCCAAATTTCAGAATTACACCTACTAAAGGACTAACGTTTAATATTACAGACGGAACTAACGGAATCTCAATATTCAATGCTAAAGATACCTTAGGATATTTTGTTCAAAAGGGAGATAGTGTGGAGGTTACTGGAAAAGTGGATCAATTCAATGGTTTACAACAAATTGCCGCTACTGCAATTAATTTAATTGGCTCAGGCTATAAAATACCAAGTCCAACAATCTCTACTTCAATGGATGAATCCAACGAAGGGGACTTAATTACAATCAAAGGTTTGTTTGCTAAATCGACTTCTACATGGGGAACAGGAACATCAGGATTTAATATTAAATTTTATAATGCCGCTGGGGATTCATTCGATATTAGAGTAGATAACGACGTGGATTTGTTCAAAGCTTCCGCTCCAAGTACATCAGATACATTTGATATTACCGGAGTTGTAGGTCAGTTCATTGCAAAGTCTCCATTTTTAAGTGGATATCAATTGCAGGTTAGGTCTTCTGCAGATATGGTTAAAGCTGCCTCTACTACTACCTCTTCTCCATCTGCTGGATGCACAATAGCAGATGCTAGGAAAAACGATGTTAATGGTCATCCGGTTAATGCTGGAAGCAAATGTCAGTATAAAGGAATAGTTCATTCAGAAAATTTCGCTGCTTCATCCAAGGGACTTCAATTTGATTTAATAGATGCAACTGGTGCTGTTACAGTTTATATCAATAAAAAGAATTTTGGATATACTCCTAATAGAGGTGATTCAGTTTATGTTTCTGGTATTGATTCATTTTACAATGGGTTAACAGAAATCTATCCAGATACAGTTGTTTTATTGAACTCAGGAAATAAATTGTTTGCACCTAAGTTAATGACTGTTCAATCAGATTTAAATGAATCAACAGAATCTTATCTCGTTAAAGTAGATTCAGTAGTGATCATCAATCCTACAGCATGGACAGGTACTGGTTCTGGATTCAACGTTTTAGCAAAAAAAATCAGCTCCAATGACACCTTTACCATCAGAATTGACAATGATGTTGATTTATTCAAATTAAGTGTTCCTAAAGATACTTTTTCTGTGGTAGGTGTAGTAAGTCAATTTGATTCTAAATCTCCATATTTTAGTGGATATCAAATTATGCCTAGAGACACGAATGATTTAGTTCATTTGAAAATAGCTTCAACTAGCGCTTCAGGAGAAATTCAATGGTCTAAAAAGATTCATAATGTTGCGGAAAATATTGATAGTTATAAAGTAGTCATCAACGTTACCAAAACCTTAACCAGTGCTGGTTCAATTGATGTGATACTTAATGCAAAGGGTACAAATACAGTAAATGGAACTGATTTTAAATGGACTAATAAAACCATTACAATTCCTTCCGGTACAAAAACCAAAACTGTTTCATTTTACGTTAAAATCATAGACAATTTTGTGGTCAATAATGGATTAAGGTATTTTACTTTACAATTTTCTAATCCAGTGGGTGTAACTACCTTGGATACTTTTACTACTATAAATATTATTGATAATGATGTACCTAAAATCATTAACATAGTAAAAATAAGAGATGCACGTAGCTACAATAAGACTACAGGTGTTCCTGATTCTAATACCAAGTTTGTATTTCTAAAAGGAATAGTGAATTCTGATAATTTTTCTGCAAAAGGTCTTGATTTTAGTTTACAGGATAGTACAGGAGGTGTTAAAATCTTTGCTACAAAACCTATTAATGGATATGGGGTTAAAAGAGGAGATTCCTTATTTGTAGGTGGACATATCACTCAATTTAATGGGTTGACAGAAATAACAGTAGATACGATTTCTTTATTGAATTCTAATAATACTACTGTTTCTCCTTTGGTGATTAAATCATTAGACGAGACTTTAGAAGGAAAAATCGTGCAAGTAAAAATGGTGAAAATGATTAATTCCGCACAATGGGTGGCATCAGCAGGAAAATCTTTCAATTTTAAAGTAGTAGATATGTCGAACGATACGACTGATGTTAGAGTGAATGCAAACACTAACCTAATCAAAAGAACTTCTGCTTTAGTAGGATATTGGAATATTAGTGGCGAAGCAGGTCAGTTTGATGCTTCAGCCCCATATTTTTCAGGATATCAGTTATTGTGTAGAGATAGCGCAGATATTCAATTTGTTTCATTATCAGGTATCGAAGAGCAAATTACCAATCATATTGCAATTAAATTATATCCTAATCCGTCAAGTCAAATGCTGAATATTAGCTCAAATATCAATTTTAATGGACTTCAAGTTGTTGATTTGCAAGGAAGAATAGTTTATAATCAAGCTATTGGAAATTTATCTTCTTCAACTCAAATCAATATTGGTGAGTTGAATGCAGGAATCTATTTTGTGAAAATATCCAATAATCAAGGAGTAATTTCTACTCAAAGATTTATTAAGAACTAATATAAATTAAGAATAAATATTAAAAGCTGAATCTAAGAAATTGGATTCAGCTTTTTTGTTTCGGAAGTATGAAAGGATATTTTTATTTGTTAATAAATTAGAATTATTTGGCATTGAGTGAATTAATTAAGATGGTTATTATAATTCCAACTATTTCCTCTCAGTGCTTTCGTGCCAATTATGAAATAATCCAATACACTTCTTGCGCACTCCTCCGATTCCTTTTTGATAGAATCTATGGAAAATATCCCAGTCTTCTCCACCCCAAGTAATAAATTTTTCATCAAATCCATTGACTAAATCAAAATTAGAACGGAGCGTTGCAAACATTCCTGGTCCTTTATAGTGCCAAGCACCATTTTCCCGACTAATTATTCTGGGCTTATTTTGGTTTAACCAAAAGCAAACAGGATACCAATTCCCCATTTTACTCACATATTCATTACAAAGAAAAACCAAATTAGTTGGTAGCGTCATATCCGCATCACTTCTAAAAATAATTGGTGCAGTACTTTGATTAATGGCTAGGTTAAATCCTTTTGAACGTGTAAAATCAAGATTGTGATATTGTTTAATGATTATTTTACCCGTCCATAATTCTTCTAATTTCAATTTGAAATTAAAAAATGAATCAAGATCATCAGACAGTACAACAATGGATAATTCAATTTTATTTTTATTATCCATTAATAAAATGGAAGGTAAAACATATTCTAAATAGGATTCATATCTATTTCCAATTGCCGTGCAAATAGAAATCGAATAATTCCTATTTTTTTGGATACCTAAATAAGCTTTAATATCGCTAATCCATGTTGAAAGGATTCCATTTTTCCGTTGTGGGGATTTGAATAAATGCCAAAATGTCCATTTAATTTTAAATGGAATATTTTTTTTAATCCACTTAATCATTTGGTAGTTTATTTACAGGTGATTTATGCCCTTCATGCCATAAATGATACATTCCGTTTGATTTTGAACGAATTGGATATATTTTGTGCTTTAAAAACCTCGACCAAATATCCCAATCTTCACCTCCCCAATTTTTAAATGAGGTGTTAAATTTTCCTATTTTATTGAAGTTTGATTTAGTACATCCCAACATGCCTTTACCATCCTCAAACCATATTCCATTAAGATTATCCTTTTTTGGGGTTGAAGTTTTATTTAATGCGAAGACAATGGGAAACCAAGCGGTATTCTGATGACAGTATTTCCTATATTGTTCTACAAAATTATTTGGCAAATAAATATCCGCATCACAAATAAAAATGAGTTCCGTTCTAGATTGTTCCACTGCATTGTTGAAGGAAGATGACCGAGTGAAAGGATTAGGCTTTGAGTCAATAATTAACTCCCCTTTCCATTTTGAGGCTATTTCATTTTTTAAACCAATAAAATCTGAGGACCCACAATCAAAAATAGATAAAACAATTTGGTCGTTTTTTTCCATGTTTACTACACTTTCCAAAACTGAATTAATGTAATTATCTGACCGATTATATATTCCAGTGCAAATCGTTATTTTTCCTTGAAGAGAAGGATAAAATATGATAATAATCCTTGATTTAAGCTCTAAAAACCAACTATTTAAAATACCTATTTCAGTACGTTCAGGATACTTAAATAAGTAGAAAAGTATTTTCTTTACCCTTAGCGGAATTAGTTTTTTAGCAATCAATTAGAAACGTAAATCGTGTTATTGGTAAAAGTGACATTGTACTTTGTTAATGAATAGACGGAAGGTCCTTGTAATAGGCTTCCATCTAAAAAGTATTTTGAATCGCAGCATTTAGTAAATACACCAGAAGTTGAGGTTTGCCCACATCTGATATTGAAACTTCCGGGTTGAACTTCAACCTTGGAGCAGGTATTGGAAGGTTGATAAGGACATTGTCTTTCTATTGCATAGTATTGACTATTATAATTGGTTACGATTACCCCTTTATTGCCTTGGCCTTCCACATAAACATAATTATTAGGGTATAATAATTTATTGTATTGGGGTTCAGATAGGTTCAATTGAAAGTTAACATAAGCAGTTGGGTTCACTCCTTGATTGGTCGGACTTTTTGAACATCCCATTAAAAGGCCAATAAAAATGAAAGTCAAATTTATTAGAAAGAATTGGATTTGTTTAATCGACCACATTAGCTGTATTTTGCTCAAATTTAAGTTCAATATTTATAAAAACTAAAACGAAATGAGAATCCATTTAATTGCTTGTGGAGGAGCTATTATGCATAATTTAGCCATAGCCTTAAAAAAGGCTGGTCACGAGGTAACTGGTTCTGATGATGAAATTTATGACCCTGCCAAAAGTCGCCTGTTGCTTCATAACCTCTTGCCAAGGGAATACGGCTGGCATCCTGAATTAATTTCCCTTGAAATCGACCTTGTAGTGTTAGGGATGCATGCAAAAATAGATAATCCAGAATTGAAACAAGCTCAAGAGTTAGGATTGGAAATAGTTAGTTTCCCTCAACTTATAGCTCAATTAAGCACATCTAAAATAAGGGTTGCGATTTGTGGAAGTCATGGTAAAACGACGGTAACAGCTATGATTATGCATGTATTAAATCAAAAAAATATCAATTTTGATTATGTATGCGGAAGTAGGGTAGAAGGATTTGAGGATTCGGTCAAATTATCAGATGCGCCCATTATTATTATAGAAGGGGATGAATATCTAAGTTCCGCTTTGGACAGAAAACCTAAATTTTTATGGTATTACCCTCAGATATTGGTAATTAATGGAGTTGAATGGGATCATATTAATGTATTCCATACTTATCAGGAATACCTACATCAATTTGAATTGTTGTTGGACAATTGCACTTCTGACACCTTTACCATTGCCAATGAAGATAGCAGAGTAGTTGATTTTACAGAAAGTTATTACTTTTTAGGTACTCAAACGGTTGCTCATTCTCCTAAAATTAACAAAGTAGGGGTAAAAACGATTATTGATTTTCAGGGTGAAGAATATCCTATTTCCATTTTTGGGAATCATAATATTTCCAATTTAGCAGTTGCAAGAGAGGTTTGTATCAAATTAGGCATTTCAGCTTCAGAATTTTACCAGGCTATTGCGGATTTTAAGGGAGCAGCAAAAAGACTAGAACTTTTATATCAAAATGATCAGATAAAGGTCTTCTTAGATTTCGCCCATGCCCCTTCCAAAGTTGCGGCATCCGTTAAGGCGGTGCAGGATTGGTTTAAGGGTTCAAGGATTTCAATATTCTTAGAATTGAACACGTTTTCATCCCTTAATCCAGAGTTTATTGTACAATATTCAAATACTATAGAAGAAGTTGAGAATCTATTTGTTTTTATCCATCCTGATGTTCAAAAACAAAAGGTTAATTATGATTTAGATGAGGACTTCTTAAGGAATGCATTTAACAATCCTCAATTAAATTTCATCCAGGATTCAAACATATTAGCATCTAAAATGACGGAAATAAAAGCCAATTCAGATGTGATTTTAATTATGAGTAGTGGTAACTTGGGAGGTATAGAATTAGGTCGTATTTTTGTAGATTAAACATCAATCAATTGTTGAACCTTAAAAAACCTATTGCTTTTTTGGATGTTGAAACTACTGGTCTTAACATAGGAACAGATAGAGTCATAGAAGTTTGTTTTCATAAAGTAAGTATAGATAAGTCAACAACTACCAAGACTTGGTTAATTAATCCAGAACAACCTATCCCAAAGGCAATAACCAAATTAACATCTATATCAGATGAACATGTAAAGGATGCTCCAATTTTTAAAATGGTTGCAAAGGATATGATTCAATTTATACAAGGGTGTGATTTAGGTGGATTTAATTTGATGAAGTTAGATATTCCTATATTGATGGAGGAATTTCTTAGGGCAGAAGTTGAATTTGATATTTCCAAAAGGAAAATAGTTGATTCAATGAAGATTTTCCATAAAATGGAACAAAGAAATCTATCTGCTGCATATCAATTTTATTGCGATAAGACCCTAGAAAACGCTCATGGAGCAGAGGTAGATACCATTGCAACATATGAAGTATTTGAGGCTCAGTTGGAACGCTATCCAAATTTAGGCACTGAAGTGGAAACCGTGATATCCTTTTTAGGGGATGAAAATGATCGTTTTGTAGATTTGGCAGGACGAATTGTATGGGAAAATAAAAAGGAAGTTTTCAATTTTGGGAAATATAAAAGTCGTCCTGTAGAGGAAATACTCCAAAATGATCCTGGTTATTATAATTGGATGATGAATGGTGATTTTCCGCTTTATACTAAGAAGAAATTAACCGAAATCCGTTTAAGACTAAAAAATAAGTAGTTATGGGTAATCTTTTAACTGAATTTGAACCAAAGACTTCCTCTAAAAAAGTAGCTTTAACAACATTAGGTTGTAAACTTAATTTTTCTGAGACATCCACTATTGCCAGGAAGTTTAAAGAGGCTGAATACAGTATTGTGGATTTTGATTCTTATTCGGATTATTATGTAATAAATACCTGTTCGGTTACAGATCATGCAGATAAGAAGACTAAAAAGTTTATAAAGGATGCAAAGGAATTAAATCCAGCATCCAAAGTAATTATAATTGGATGTTATGCTCAATTGAAGCCAGAGGAAATTGCTTCAATGGAAGGGGTGTCTATGGTTTTGGGTGCCAATGAAAAGTTTAACATCGTAGAGCATATTGCTCAAATGGATTTAATAGGGGAGGCGCAGAAAATAATATTAAACACACATATTAAGGAGGTTCTAGATTTCAATCCTTCCTATTCTGCAGGGGATAGAACTAGAAGTTTTCTTAAAGTACAAGATGGATGTGACTATTTCTGTTCTTTTTGTACTATTCCACTAGCTCGAGGAAGAAGTAGAAGTACAACCATTTATAAAGTTGTTGAATCAGCTAATGAAATTAGTCAACAAGGAATTAAAGAAATTGTCCTAACTGGGGTGAATATTGGAGATTTTGCAAATGACCAAAATGAATCCTTTTTAGACTTAATCCAAGCCCTAGAAGAAGTTTCTGATATTGATAGATTCAGAATTAGTAGTATAGAACCTAATTTGTTGATTCCTGAAATCATTCATTTTGTAAGTACCTCTCAAAAATTTGTTCCTCATTTCCATATACCCTTACAATCAGGTTCTGATGAAATGTTAAAATTAATGCGCAGAAGGTATGAGCGCAATCTATATGAAGAAAGGGTAGCACTTATTAAATCTTTAATGCCTGACGCTTGTATTGGGGTAGATGTCATCGTAGGTTTCCCTCAAGAAACGGATGCGCATTTTATGGAAACGGTAGATTTTTTAGAATCCTTGGATGTATCTTATTTCCATGTCTTTACCTATTCTGAAAGACCAAATACAACGGCTCTAAGATTAAAAGGGAAAATACCAAACCGAATTAGATCAGAAAGAAATGCCGTTTTAACTGAACTCTCTAAAAAGAAAAAACGTGCCTTTTATGAAAGTCAAATAGGAACTACCCATCAAGTTCTTTGGGAGTCTGAACATGCAGACGGAATGATGTTTGGCTTTACAGAAAATTATCTTCGTATTAAAAAACCTTTTGATCCTGCATCTATTAATCAAATAGAAGAGTTAGTGTGCAAGGAATTAGGTTCTGACGGAGTATTTCACATCGGTTTTTAATTCCTATTAAAGTTATTCACAAATCAACATAATAAGGTTAGTTTATTGCTTGCTAAATAGAATATTGTCATATTCTGAATAGTCGCCCATTAACTTTGTATCATTTTGTAAAGGCTAACAACTTAATTAAGTGATAGTAGATAATTCAAAACCGCATCAATTGGTATTGAGTCTAAATACCGACAATGAGGTCGCTCCAATCATTGAAACTTACATTGGTGAGTTGAATGATAATTTTAAGCTTACCCTTAAAATGCAAAAGGTATCTGCTAATACCATTGAATTATTTGAAAACATCCTTAATGAAGTTGATAGAACAATCATCAAGCTTTGCACCGATTGTTCCTTAGAAACCTTAGCTAAAAAGTACGGAAAAGGGAAGGCGGTCAAATCTTCTGAATTTGTCAAACATTCCGACCCCATAATTATCGATACAATTGTCAAGCCTTTGATAGATGAACGTACTAATAGAATCATTGAGTTATTAGGAAATAGAAAACTTTATTTGGCTGCCAGAAATAATCCGGCAGACAAGGAAATCATTATTAATGAAGAAGAGGTTACTACTCACTTCCATTTTAAATTAAATGAAGAAGGTATTGTTTATTATCCAACCTTTAGATATTATGAAGATGCTTTAATTATTTCTGGTAAAAAAGGACAATTAATTACTAATAAACCTTGCAGAATATTAATTGACAATCAACTTTATATTTTTGAGGATAAAATAGAAGGTAAAAAGATAAAACCTTTTTTAACCAAATTTAATATCCAGGTTCCGAAGTCTTCTGAAAAGGATTATTTTAGAAAATTCATTCATCAAATTGTAGAAAATTTCACGGTTATTTCAGAAGGATTTAGAATTTTTGAAGTCAATAATAAACCAATTCCAATTCTAAGTTTGGAACAACTATGGAATCAAGAATATGCTTTTAAACTCAATTTTGATTATAAAAAGGCCATTATAGAATCTAATGATCCGAAGTTAAAAAAGGTTTATTTAGAGGAAAGAAATGGAGGTTATTCCTATACCAAAATTAATAGGGATTTAATCCAAGAAAGTACTGCAAAAAATACCTTAATTAATTTAGGATTGAGAAAGATAGAAGGGGAGCGATTTGGTAATCAGGACACCACTACCGATTCACAATTGTCCTTCTATAAAATCATGAATTGGATTAATAAACATTCTACTACCTTAGAGGAGAAAGGATTTATTATTCAACCGATTGATATTAACCCTGAAAAAAATTATTATACGGGTTCCATTGGGCTTACATTTAAAGTGGAGGAAAAAAATGATTGGTTTGATATTAATGCCATTATTCAGGTAGGAGAGTATCAAATTCCTTTTATGAAATTAAGGAAACTCATTTTAAATAAAATACAGGAATACACCTTATTTGATGGCACCATCATTGTTTTACCTGAAGAATGGTTCTTGAAATACAGAGATTTATTCATTCATGGAGGACTAAATGAGGATGGAACTGAGCAAAACCTAAGATTAAATAAATTCCATTTTGGCGTATTAAATAACCTATTTGAAACCAATAATCAACAAACAGATTATTTGGCTCAAAAGGAAAAGGAATTGGCCATCACGATTCCGATTCAGTTTAGTAAAATATTACGTCCTTATCAGGAAATTGGAGTTAGATGGATGGCTAACCTAATGAGTAATCGATTTGGAGGTATCCTGGCAGATGATATGGGATTAGGTAAAACCATTCAAACCCTTTGTTTGCTTCAATTTATTAAGGATGAATCTAAAATGCTTCAAGCTCAAAAAATGGAGACCCCTCAAGAGGAGCTTCAATTTGCCAATGCCATACACGGCGGAGGACTTTTTGAGCAAACAGCCGAAGCTGTTCAAGTCAATCATGTTAAGGTAGAGGAAAGAATTCCTACCTTGGTCGTGATGCCAACATCCTTAATTTATAATTGGGAAACAGAGATTAAGAAGTTCACCCCAAAACTAAGGTCTATTATATATACTGGTCTGGATAGGGAAGCCAAAAGAAGCCTATTTAATCGGGTAGATTTGATTTTAACTACATACGGAACTGTTCGTAATGATATTGCATGGCTATCTGGTCAGCATTTTAAATATATTATTTGTGACGAAAGTCAAGTTATTAAGAATCCGACTTCTAAAGTAAGTAAGTCAATCAAAGAGCTTAAATCTGATTTCAGGCTCAGCTTAACTGGTACTCCAATTGAAAATTCATTAACCGATTTATGGTCTCAAATGAGTTTCTTGAATCCTGGGATATTAGGTTCTTATCAATACTTCAAGGATGATTATGTCATTCCTATAGAAAAGCAGGGTGATGAAGATAAAAAGCGGAAATTAAAGAATTTAATCAATCCATTTATTCTAAGAAGGACAAAATCAGAGGTGGCAAAAGACCTTCCTGAATTGACGGAAAAGGTCTATTATTCCTCAATGACGGACGCTCAGTCCAAATTATATAATGAGGTTAAAAACTATTATAGAGACAAAATATTATCCAATATTGAAACATTCGGTGAGCGGAAATCTCAATTTTTTATCCTAAAGGGTTTAATGAAATTACGTCAGATTGCCAACCATCCTATTTTAAGTAATCCTGAGTTTAATGGAGAGTCAGGTAAGTTTCAAGATATTACCTCCACTTTATTGAACATCATTTCTGAAAATCATAAGGTGTTGGTCTTCTCTCAATTTTTAAAACATTTAAACCTCATCAAAGAGTTTTTAATAAAGGAATCCATTCCGTTTACCTTGTTAACAGGAGCGGATAACTCTAAATCACGTCAAGAGGAGGTATTAAGATTCCAAAATGATAAATCGATTCGGATATTTTTAATCAGTTTAAAGGCAGGAAACTCCGGTCTAAACTTGACAGAGGCAGATTACGTTTTCCTTGCCGATCCTTGGTGGAATCCAGCAGTAGAGCAACAAGCGATTAATAGGGCTCACAGAATTGGGCAAAATAAAAATGTAATGGCCTATAAATTCATTTCAAAGGAAACAGTGGAGGAAAAAATCCTCATTTTACAAGAGAAAAAGAGAACTCTTAGCAAGGATTTAATTGACTCTTCCTCTAAAGCAGCAGAAGATGGTAATTTGATTACCAAGTCTGATGTGGAGGACTTGTTTAGTTAGAGGGGGGGTGAAATTATAAAGTGTAATAATCAAAAATCATTTTCATCTATTTAAATGATTATTAATTATTGCTATCATTTCTTGCTCTGAAATATTATCAATTTCGCCTTTGTTATAAATGGAAAAAAGAATGACCTTTTCATCTGCTCCTATGAAATAAGATAAAATTCGAGCTCCACCTGATTTGCCTTTATTTTTTGAGGCTATTGAAAGTCGGATTTTATATATGTCATTTCCTAAACGAGTTCCTATTGTGGGATTCTCTTCTAAATCTTCAATTAATTTAATTAATTCCTCTTTAAGAGACCGATATTTTTTTGTTAACCTTTTGGTTTCTTTTAGAAAATTATCAGTAAATTCAACTCTATATTTCATTCAAGAAATCAGCCTTGGCAATTGTTTTAAGCTTTCCCTTTTTATAAAGTGCAATTTCTTCTAAACCTGCGGAAATATTATCTAAAATTTCTTTCCTTGAATCATCTTTTTCATTCTTTGAGGTATTTTTATTCCCTTCATGTAAATGAATTAGTTCTAAGGACTCCAAATTATGAAGAATGTTAAGGACTTTATCGTTTAAAATATCTAATGTGATAGTTTTCATCTAAAATACAATGATTATACAAATTTAACATATGGATTTAATAACATGTTCCTTAATTAAAACCTTCTAACAACCTATTGTTAATCTATCCCCCCTCCTAAATATTACTTGCAATTAACAATTCTAAGTCCTTGTAAGTGTACCCAAATTTAGTGGCGATCGCTTGGTTGGTGATGTTTCCTTTATATATATAGATACCAGAACGGATACCTTCTTTTTCCCAGATATAATTTCTGATTCCTCCTGCTTCTATGATTTGTACCATTAATGGGGCAAATACATTGGATAGTCCGTAGGATGCTGTTCTGGCAACTCGGCTTGGGATGTTGGGAACACAATAATGGATGACTCCGGCGTATTCAAAAACAGGATTGTTGTGGTCTGTCACTTTGGAGGTTTCAAAACATCCACCTTGATCTATGCTGACATCTATGATAACGGAACCGTACTTCATTTCCTGAACCATTTCCTCTGTGACAATCATAGGCGTGCGTCCTTGTGTGGAGCGGATTGCTCCTATACATACATCAGCGGATTTGAGTGCTTTTTTTAGGATATTGGGATGTATGATGCTCGTATATATCCTTGACCCTAAGGCATTTTGAAGTCTCCTTAATCTATATATGCTATTATCAAATACTTTTACTTCTGCTCCTAACCCGAGTGCAGCTTGACAAGCAAATTGTCCTACTGTCCCTGCTCCTAAAATGATCACTTCTGAAGGTGGAATCCCGGATATTCCGCCTAACATTACACCTTTGCCTCTATTGACGTTACTTAGGTATTCAGCCGCTATAAGAATAGAGGTACTCCCTGCAATTTCACTCATGCATTGAATGATCGGGTAGTTTAAGGATTCATCCTTTAGGTATTCAAAACAAATGGCAATGATTTTCTTTTTGCAAAGGACATCTATTAATTCCTTTTGCAACATTGGAAAATGTAGGGCGGATATTAAGGTGATTCCTTCTGACATCCATTCAATTTCTTGAGGGGTTGGAAAGCTTACTTTAATGACAATATCACAGGCAAAAACGTCTGCAGTATTGAATGTTATTTTAGCGCCGCATTCCTCATATTCGCGGTCATAAAACTTAGCCTCCTTACCTGCCCCTGCTTCCACAAGAACCTCAATTCCATTGGATACCAGTAAGTTTACCGCTTGTGGAGTAATTGCCACTCGATTTTCTTGAAAGGCAACCTCCCGAGGTATTCCGACTTTGATGGAAGTTTTGGACTTCATTAGGGTCAATGAAGACTCCTGAGGTTGCATAACTGCGGCTTTTGCCAACTCGTGAAAGGCAGATTTACTTTCCATTAGGGATATAAAATAATAGGGGCTTTAATAACTATACAAAATACGGTAAATTAGGTGAAATATGTATGATGTTTTGGATAGGGCGAAAAGATAGGTTAACCAATACCTTCTATTTGTTTTGGATAGGGCATACACACAGGTCAGCCCCTACGAATACAATAAATAATATGGATGACTATACTTATTTTACAACCAGTGAGGGGAGCCAATAGGTGTTGAGGTCTCAAGTTTGTAGAGTATTGAACTTATTGTATAATATTAAATTTCCAATGGTCAGCAAAAAAGTTCAAAAATTTCTGATTGGTTTCAAATATTTGTTATACCTTTGCAGTTCCAATTTTTGTAAGGGTGACAAAGATATAATTATACCCTTGCCAAATTGTTAAAAACAATTTGTTATATGATAGTTGACGTATTTAACCTCCGAGGAGAGAAAGTAGGTCGGTCAATTGATTTGAACGACTCGGTGTTTGGGATAGAACCAAACGACCATTGCATCTATTTAGATGTGAAACAGTACCAGAATAACTGGCGCCAGGGCACTGCAAAAGCCAAACAAAGAAATGAGATTCACGGATCTACCAAGAAGTTGAGAAAACAGAAAGGTGGAGGAGGAGCGCGTGTTGGTTCTATTAAGAATCCAACATTTAGAGGAGGAGGACGTATGCACGGACCTCAACCGCGTGACTATGGTTTCAAACTAAACAAAAAAGTTAAGCAATTAGCTAGAAGATCTGCACTATCATATAAAATCCAAGCAGATCAGATCAGAATTGTAGAAAACTTCAATTTTGAAACTCCAAAAACCAAAGAATTTATCAAAATGTTATCTGCTTTCAATATTGCAGATAAAAAAACTTTGACTGTGATGGATGTAATGCATGAAAACGTTGCAAAATCCGCAAGAAACATCCCTAATGTAAATGTATTGCATTCAGGTAACATCAATACTTATCAAATATTGAATGCTGAAAGCATTATCATGTTTGAAGGAGCAGTTCAACCAATTGTAGATTCCTTATCATAATCCTTAAAAGAAAACAGATAAAAAGATGAGTATTTTAAAAAAGCCTTTAATCACGGAGAAATCCACTAAATTATCGGAAAAACTAAATAAATTTGCTTTTAAGGTGACTAAAAACGCCACAAAAGAACAAATCAAGTCAGAAATTGAATTGGTTTATGAGGTAGCAGTAGCAAGCGTAAACACAATGATTTATGTTGGAAAATCCAAATCTAAATATACCAAAAAAGGATTTGTAAATGGTAAAAAGTCAGACTTTAAAAAGGCAATCGTTACTTTAAAGGACGGACACACGATAGATTACTTTGGGGCAGATAACAACACACAAACCAACTAGTCACTATGCCGATTAAGAAATTAAAACCGACTACTCCATCCACGCGTTTTTCTCATTTAAACGCATATACGGAGCTTACTGGTGACCGTCCAGAGCGTTCACTTATAGACAAACAATCAAAATCAGGTGGAAGAAACAACCAAGGACGTATGACAATGCGTTACATGGGAGGTGGACACAAACAATCTTACAGGATTGTTGATTTTAAAAGAGATAAAAAAGATATTCCTGCAGTTGTTAAAACAATTGAATACGATCCTAACAGAACGGCATTCATTGCTTTAGTAGTTTATAAAGACGGTGAAAAAAGATACATTATTGCTCCACAGAGCATTAAAGTAGGTCAAGAAATCATTGCTGGGGAAAAAGTTGCTCCAGAGATTGGAAATACACTTCCTTTAGCAAATATTCCTTTAGGAACAATTGTACATAATGTAGAATTGCGTCCTGGACAAGGAGGTCAAATGGCTAGAGGTGCTGGGTCTTATGCCCAGTTGTTATCCAGAGATGGAAAATTTGCTATTTTAAGATTACCTTCTGGGGAATCTAGAAAAATATTAATTACTTGTACTGCTACGGTAGGAACAGTTTCCAATGCTGACCATTCTAACCAATCCTTAGGAAAAGCAGGAAGAAACAGATGGTTGGGTCGTCGTCCAAGAGTAAGAGGTGTTGCAATGAATCCTGTGGATCACCCTATGGGAGGAGGTGAAGGCCGTGCTTCTGGAGGTCAACCTCGTTCAAGAAAAGGTCTATACTCTAAAGGACTTAAAACTAGAGCTAAGAAGAATCCATCTAACAAGTTCATCGTCGAAAAAAGAAAAAAGAATAAATAATGAGTCGCTCACTTAAAAAGGGACCTTATATACACTACGCCCTTCAAGCTAAGGTAGATAAAATGAATGAGTCCGGCAAAAAGGCTGTAATCAAAACGTGGTCAAGACGTTCTATGATTGCTCCAGATTTTGTAGGAACTACATTTGCAGTACATAACGGAAATAAATTTATTCCTGTTTACGTTACTGAAAACATGGTAGGTCATAAATTAGGAGAATTTGCACCTACAAGAACATTCCGTGGACACACTGCTAAAAAAGGTAAGAAATAAGAAAATGGAAACGATTGTAAAATTAAATAATTGTCCATTATCCCCTCGTAAAATGAGGCTCTTAGCTGACATGGTCAGAGGTATGGATGTTGATAAAGCCATGTATTCTTTAAGATTGAATAACAAAAAAGCGTATGCAATCTATTTAGAAAAATTAATCAAATCTGGTATTGCTTCTTGGACGGAAAAAAATCCTGAAGAGTCTATAGAAAGTGCAGAACTTTTTGTTAAAGCTGTAATGGTAGATGGTGGACGTGTTATGAAACGTGTTCAACCAGCTCCTCAAGGTAGAGCATATAGAGTAAGAAAAAGATCCAATCATATTACATTGACGATTGCTTCAAGATTTGAAGGTCAAGTGATGGACACAGAAAATTCCGATAACCAAAATAATTCAGAAGAAAATAACTAGAATATGGGACAAAAGATTAACCCAATTTCTCTAAGACTTGGTTACATCCGTGGATGGGAGTCTATGTGGTTTGGAGATAAAGACTACGCTGAAAAATTGAATGAGGATTTCAAAATCCGTAAATTTATTCATAAAAAAATCCGTAAAGGAGGGATTGCAAGAATTGTAATTGAAAGAACTCTTAAACGAGTTACAGTTACTATTCATACTGCAAGACCAGGAATTGTGATTGGTAAAGGAGGTCAAGAGGTGGATAAATTAAGAGAAGATCTTAAAGTATTGACTCAAAAAGACGTTCAAATCAACATTTTTGAAATCAAACGTCCTGATATGGAAGCTAGATTGGTAGGTGAAAACATTGCTAATCAATTAGAAGCAAGGGTTTCCTTCCGTAGAGCATTGAAAGGAGCAATCCAAAATACAATGCGTGCAGGAGCAGAGGGAATCAAAGTAAGAGCATCAGGAAGATTAGGAGGTGCAGAGATGGCACGTTCTGAAGGGTATAAAGAAGGAAGAACTCCTTTGCATACTTTCCGTGCAGACATTGATTACGCTTTAGCTGAAGCTTTAACGATATATGGTAAAATCGGTATCAAAGTATGGATCTGTAAAGGAGAAGTATTTGGTAAGAGAGATTTATCTATGAACTTTGGATTCAAATCTGACAATGACCGTAACGACAGAGGTGGTTTTGACAGAGGAGGAGACAGACGCGGCGGCGGAGACAGACGTGGCGGTGGAGATCGCCGTGGAGGTAACGACCGTGGTGGACGTGGCGGAAATGACCGTGGCGGACAAGGCGGCGGATATAACAGAGGCGGACAAGGTGGTCAAGGTGGCGGATACAATAACCGTGGCGGAAATAACTCAGGTGCTGGAAACAACGCTGGAGGAGGTAACCGTGGCGGAGGAGCTCCACAAACTAATCGTCCAAGATAATTAACATAATAATTTACAAAAGAGTAATTTACAAAAGAGATGTTACAACCTAAAAAGACAAAGTTCAGAAAACAACATAAAGGTAGGATTCCTGGAGTCGCTACCAAAGGTGCAACGATTGCATTTGGTTCATTTGGTTTAAAAATCTTAGAACCACATAGAATAACTTCCCGTCAAATTGAAGCGGCGCGTATTGCGATTACCCGTTTTATGAAAAGGGAAGGTCAGTTATGGATTAGAATTTTCCCTGACAAACCTATCACTAAAAAGCCTGCAGAGGTAAGGATGGGTAAGGGTAAAGGATCTCCAGAATATTGGGTTGCGATTTGCAAACCAGGAAAGATTATATTTGAAATTGACGGTGTTCCTTTAGACGTTGCAAAAGAGGCGATGAGACTTGGTGCTCAAAAACTTCCTGCATTGACTAGATTTACCATCCGTCCAGATTATAGCCCAGAGAGCTAAATCTTAAAAATTTAGATGAGGTGAGCTGCTGACTCCCCCAAAGTTGTCGGCAGTGAACGTTTGTTTTCATAGTTTTAAGTTTTATTGTTTGGTTGTGTGTGCTCATCCTATGCAAATAGAGATGAGCCTTTTTTTTGGTGTTAATTCAAATAATTATTATATTTGTTAATAGATATCAAAACACAAATGAAAAACTTCTTGATTCTTACAACCATCCTTTTATGTGCAAGTTTAACTAGAGCTAAAACATATTATGTATCCTCTTCTGCAGGAAATGATGGATATTCTGGTTTATCCAAAACTGATGCCTGGAAAACACTTAAGAAGGTTAATACCCTAATTTATAAAAGCGGAGACTCTATTTTACTTAAAGGCGGCGATGTATTTAATGGCAACTTAGTATTTACATCAAAAAGTAAGGGAATTTTCTCTAACCGTATAGTAGTTTCTGCTTATGATACAACAGGTGGATTGCCTACTATAGCAAATTCAAATAGTTTTGACGCTATCTTAATTAGTTCAACTTCAGGATATTATATTGCTAATTTAGTGATTAAATGCGTTGGAAAAACTGTGAATTATTCCGGCATTTGTATTTATACAACTGATAATAATAGTATTTCATTTAATCAGGGGATAACCATTGACAATGTTGAAGCTTATAATTTTGGTAAAGCAGGTATTTATGTATATACAAATCCGTATGGTTTTTCTCGCTCTGGATTTTCCAACATTTTGATTAAGAATTCTAAATTCCATGATAATTGGAAAGAAGGTATCTCCTTTATAGGATTTTACACGACCATAGATTCAGCCTACAATCATCATAACATTAAGATTATTAATAACATAACTTATAAAAATGGCGGAAGTGGAATTATTTTAGGTCAATGTGACTCTGCATTAGTTGATAAATGTGTTGCTTATGATAATGGAGCTAAAGTTAAAGATCAGGTTGGCATTTGGACGTGGGATTCTAAAGGAATAATTATCCAAAGATGCGAATCTTATAATAACCACTCAGGTGGAGGAACGGATGGGGACGGATTTGATATAGATGGTGGAGTTAGAAATTCCGTTATGCAATATAATTACTCCCATGACAATGAAGGGGCTGGATATTTGGTTTGGCAATATGATTTTGCTAGGCGTCAATCAAATAATATAGTTAGGTATAATATTAGTGAAAATGATTCTAGGGGTCAAAAAGGATATTATGGGTGCGTGGCTATAGGTCACACTGATACTACAGATAAAAATGCAGGTGTCCATGATTTGTATATTTACAATAATACCTTTTATAAGAATAAAATATCTGGACCTTTAACTGCACAAGGCCCAGCAATATCCTGTCAAGGCTATAAAATCACTAATGTAAACGTTTTTAATAATGTTTTTCAATTTGATTCTACTAATTTATTTGTTTACATTTACAATAAGGCGGGTATCAAATTTCTAAATAATTGCTATTATTCCAATATTGGATTTAAGGTAAAGGATGTTAAATACGCATGTAATTCCATTAAAAGTTGGGCTTATGCAACAAAACAGGAAACATTAAATGGTGATACTTTCGGATATTTTAAAGACCCTCAACTTACCAATCCAGGATTGTGGGGTACAAATACATCAGGAATTGATTCATTAAATTTGGTGAATTTTTACAGACTTAAAAAGAGTTCTCCTTGTTTAAATTCAGGATTAAATGGAGATAGTCTATATCCTAATACAATTAGTCAATTTGATTATTATGGGGATACATTGCATCCATTTCATAAGTTTAGTATAGGAGCCGAGGAACCTCAACCGATTCATTTTGCGCCTAAATCGAAATTCAACTATGGAGGAATTTGTTTAGGGGATTCCACGAAATTTGTTGATTCCAGTACTAAGGCAATTAAATATTTGTGGAGTTTTGGTGATGGGGATACCTCAACTAAGATTAATCCGATTCATCAATATAAAAATGATGGGAAATATAAGGTGAAATTGACTACAACTTCCATTTTTCAAAGGACGGACAGCTTAGTAAAGTTAGTGGATATTAGAAATCCGTCGGCTTCGTTCAAGAAATCTATTATTGGAGCAAATACCTTTAGTTTCCTTCCAAAGGATACGTTATTTAAAACTTATCATTGGGTTTTTAATGACAGCCAATCAGTTAGTGGCGTTTTTGCAAAACATACATTTAAGTACACAGGATTAAAATCGGTTCAATTACAAGTTACAGATTCCTTTAATTGTAAGTCTCAAATGACGGACACTTTTAGTTTTGTCTATACATCCATTAATAATAATGATAATCCTTCTAAGATTAAGGTGTATCCTAATCCATGTATAGATTATATTAAGGTGGAAATGGGGTCTAATAACTTTACTATTTTTTACTATACTATTTCTAGTATATCAGGAGAGGAAGTACAATCAGGACAAATATCAAATAAAAACCCCTTGATCAACTTGAAATCGAGTTTGACCAAAGGGAATTATGTTCTGAGGTTGACAGATGGACAGATGATAAAATCTATCCAAATCTTGAAATTATGATCTTCTGTTAAGGATTCCTAAATAGTACAATAGTGTAGCTAAAGAGGCCAAAGCAGCAACTACATAAGTCATTCCTGCCCATTTTAAGGCATTGGTTGCCATATCGGTTTCTTCCTGAGTGGTCGTATTGGATGTTTTCAACCAAGCAATTGCTCTATTGGATGCATCAAATTCTACTGGAAGGGTTATAAAACTGAACAATGTTGACAAAGCAAATAAGGCTACTCCTATCATCAATAAATAGGGAAATACGTTTAGTGTTAATACACCTGCTAATAATATCCAACTCATATAATTGGAGGTGACAGATACAAAAGGGACTAAGGCACTCCTCATTTTTAATCCTGCATAGGCCACAGAATGTTGTACTGCGTGTCCGCATTCGTGGGCTGCAACTGCTGCGGCAGCTACACTACGTCCATTATATACGTCAGGACTCAAATTGACCGTTTTGTCTGCTGGATTGTAATGGTCGGATAAAATAGAATCCGCCAAGTTTACTTGGACATCATAAATGTGGTTGTCGCGGAGCATTTTTTCAGCTACTTCTTTTCCGCTTAAACCTCCTGCAGATGGAATTTGACTGTACTCGTTAAACTTACGTTTGAAAATCCATCCTACTAAAAAACTTGCACCAAGGCAAATAAGAACAAAAATATACATGACCTTTAACTAGCTAATTTTAAGCCAAAAGTTTATAGATAATGACAATTAAGCAGACCAAAAACATAAAAATACTAATTCTGTTTATCCCGTGCATCATTTTAAGATTGATGTTGGAGGTATGATTGTCCTTATTTTTGCTGAAAATATTGATGTAGCTCAAAAACTTTTTTAATATCATAAACTTATAACACTTTTTAACTGAAATTTTGTTGCTCAAAAGTAACTAAAATTTATTTCTATTCCACTAATAAACCTGAAAATTTGTCAGTACCCAACCCACTTTCAGACAATTCGACTAGCAAAGTATCCATTTTTGAGTTTGCACAAGAGGAGCTTTCAGGATATTATGTAGATGTTTTGCTGCCTTTGCCCATTGCTGAACTATTTACATATAGTATCCCAAAGGAGTTGGTCAATCAAATTGAATTTGGTAAAAGGGTAGGGGTTCAGTTTGGGAAAAAAAGGATTCTTTGTGGATTTGCGATAAATATCCATACCAATCGACCTGAAAATTATGCATCAAAGCCAGTGTTAGATGTTTTTGATTCCAAACCAGTGCTAACCAAATTAAGGTATCAGTTTTGGAAATGGATTTCAGATTATTATATGACCGATATTGGTTCTGTCTGTGATTTGTCTACTCCTGCCGCTCTAAAATTAAAATCGGAAACATTTATTTCTTTAAAGGATGAATCCATTGAAATGGAAGGTAGTTCTGTTTACGAATTCTCCACTCCTGAAATTGAGATACTGACTATTTTAAAATCGAATGGAACCATGTTGATGGAAAAACTAAGTCAACTAAGGAGTGATAAAAAGTTTTATAGTCACATAAAGAGCCTTTATGAAAAGGATTTGATTTTGGTGACGGAAAAAGTTTCGGAAGTGATCCGTCCAAAATGGAGGAGTTATATTTTTCCGAATTTTGAAATCAATGATAAGGAGGAGGTCAATCAACTCCTTGAGAGTTTAAAAAAATCCCCTAAACAAGCGGATACTGTTTTGGCCTTTTATAATCTTTATCAAAGAAATAATCAGGTTGTAGAAAAATCGGAGTTGATAAAATTTGCTCAGGTAAGCGCGTCCATTCTAAAACCATTAATATCCAAAGGAATCCTGATAGAGGAAACCTTTGCTGCTGAACGTATTCCTCAATTCGAGAAAAAGGACACTGTTATATTAGACCAAGAAAGTCAAGATAAATTGGATTCAGATTTGGAGCAACTGAATCAATTTTGGGTAAAGAATACGGTAACTAATTTGTTCAGTCCGAATGAGTATTCAAAAATTAACTTCCTGATAGAGGTATGTAAACAAAAAATAACAGAAGGTCAAATATTGATTTTAGTCCCTGAGGTATTATTAGGCAATCAATTAATTAAGGATTTAGGTGTTTATTTTGGAAAGGAATGTGGAATCTATCACCCTAAACACAACATCCAAGAGAAGTTTGAGATCTGGGAAAAGGTCAGAAACAACAAGCTGAAATTGATTGTTTCCACAAAAATCGGCGTCTTACTTCCTTTTGATCACCTTAAGTTGGTAATCATTGAAGACGAACATGATTCCATCTATAAACAATTTGAGGGAGCAATCAAATATCACGCACGTGATTGTGCTATTTACCTAAGTCATTTAAGCGGAGCGAAGGTATTATTGACATCCAACTGTCCATCATTTGAAACGCTACTTGACATAGAAAACAATAAGTACAACCAATTAACACTTCAGGATTTAAGAAAAGAAAATCAATCTGATTTTATTGATGTCCAAGTGGTGGACATGAAAGCTGAGGCTAAGGTGAAATCCTTAATTGGAATGTTCAGTTCCTCTTTGTTTGAAAGGGTTTCAAATAGTAATAAGACACAGAACAAAGTACTTTTATACCAGAATAGAAGGGGATATGCTCCGATTTTGGAATGTGGCAATTGTAATTGGATTCCGCAGTGCAAACAATGTGATATATCCTTGACTTACTATCAATTATACAAAGCATTAATTTGTCATTATTGCGGCTCCAAAGTTGATTTTCCTAAGATTTGTCCAGCATGTGGGTCCATCAATTTAAGGTTATTGGGTATTGGGACAGAAAAGGTAGAGGAGGACATCGGTATATACGCTCCAAACCTTAAAGTCCTCAGGTTAGACCAGGACGTCCTAAAAGGGAAAAAAAATAGTCATACGGATGTTTTAGAAAATCTTAAGGAAGGTAAATTTGACGTAGTCATTGGTACACAAATGATTGTCAGAGGAATACGAATTTCAGGGATTGGAACTATTGGACTTTTATCAGCGGATCAATTAATAAATATTCCGGATTTTAGAGCAGGAGAACGCGCTTTCCAAACCTTTAATCAATTACAAAGGCGATTGGTGGATTCTCATTTAAAAGATAAAAAAATCTATCTTCAATCTTGGAATCCAGAAAATAAATTCTTTAAAAATTTATTAGAGTCAGACTACATAGGATATTATGAAACCACCAAAATGGAAAGGCAGCTTTTCCAATATCCTCCTTATACAAGACTAATTAAAATTGTTTTTAAAGGTCTTAATCAAACATTAACCATGGATATGGCAAAGGAAGTGGTTTCAGCCATTCAATCTTTAGGATTTTTAAAAACCTTAGGGCCAGAATATCCTCCTGTTTCCAGAGTTAGAGGACTTTATTTGGTTCATTTGCTTATAAAATGTAATCGGGCTGATAAGCTTATAATGGAAAAGAAAAGTGAGTTAAAACGGATTATCAAAGAGATTAATAGTGCTAAAATCTATATAAAAATCAAAACTTCCATTGATGTGGACCCTAATTAGAAATAATGAATGATACTTAAAGGCATCAAGGTGGTAGAATTAGCCTCGGTTTTGGCTGGGCCATCTGTTGGAACCTTCCTTGCAGAATGGGGGGCGGAAGTCATTAAAATTGAAAGTAAAAAAGGGGATGTTACCAGGTCTTGGTTAGGCATAGGTGAAGTTCAGAAGGAGGATAAACTTTCTGCATACTTTAATTCAGTTAATAGAGGCAAAAAATCCATAGCCCTTGATTACGATTTAAAGCAAGATTTTGACCTCCTTATTCAATATTTAAAAGAAGCAGATATAATTATTTCTTCCTTTAAAAAAGGTGATGATATCAAGTTTGGAATTGATTATCAATTCATTAAACAAATTAATCCGAAAGTGATATATGCTTCCATTTCTGGATTTGGATTGGATTCTAACCGCGTAGCGTATGACGCAGTACTACAAGCGGAATCTGGCTATATGTATTTGAATGGGAAGGATAAAAATGATTCGAATAAATTTCCGTTTGCCATCATAGATGTTTTGGCTGCACATCAATTAAAGGAAGCAATCTTGTTAGCACTTTTAAAGCGTAACCAATCAGGGGAAGGAAGTTATGTTACTGTGAGTTTAGCAGATGCTGCTATTAGTGGACTAATCAATCAGGGTTCTACTTACTTAGAAACAGGACAAAATCCTGAGCCTCAGGGCTCTTTACATTCTAATATTGCTCCATATGGGGAGCAATTTGGTTATTACATTCGACGTTTTGAACTCAAAAAGGTATATTATAGTAAACGATTTGAGGGTAAAAAAGGATATTATAATATACCTTTTGTATCAAATTTACCTTCCTCCAGAAAGGGTAAGTTTATCTTGGCGATTGGTTCTGACAAGCAATTTGTAACACTTTTAAATATTCTTCAATTACCAAAAGACGATAGATTTACTACCAATAGACTTAGGTTACTGAATCGAAAAGAGTTGTTCAAATTCTTACAGAAGGGTATAAATCAAATTAATATTGAGGAATTGGAAACTTCATTTTTAAAGCATCAGATTCCTTTTGGTTATATAAAGACGATTAAAGAAGTTATGGATAATACGTTAACTGAAAAGGCTTATTTGTTTCATAATCAGATAGATATGCACAGTGTGACTTCAGTGAAACAATCTGTTTTTAAAGGATTAGAAAGTTCTAAAAATTTGGATGTGGTTAAGTTTGATAATAAAAATTGAAGAGGTGAATAAGTTTTTTTTAGAAAAGTTGGGATAAATTAGTTTTATATCGGACTTTTGCAGAAAATATTTATTAGAATACATGAGGCAGAACCCCAAAATAGGCGTTTTCTTTTTTCTTGTCTTTGCTGTAGTAGGTACTTTGGCATGGACTTGGACTCACTTTGCAAGGAGTAACTATCAATCCAATCAATGGGACGATGGTGTAGATGTAACATCTCCTTTTTATGCAGAAAACAGAACTGAATCCCCTGAAAAGGAAAAAGTAGAAGCAGAAAAAGAAAAAGTAATGGAAGCAACAGAATCTGCTGAATCTAAAGAACAGGAAATGTCTAAAGAGGCACAAAACCCAAATCCTGATAAAATGGAATCCAATACAGAAGGTCCTAAAAAAGAAAAAGACGCTGCGATGGAGGAAATGAACAAGGAAGTTAAATCTGCTACTAAAGAGGCTAATAAAGAAATGAAGAATGCTTCCAAAGAAATGAAGAAAGAAATGGATGCAGCTTCTCAAGAAATGAAAAAGGAAATGAAGGCTGCTGAAATGGAAGCAAAAAAAGCCACTAAATAACCAAAAAAGAAAAATAGAGATGAAAGTTAAAGTATTACTGACCTTAGTTATTTGTTCAATCCTGTTTTCTTCTTGTAATTTTACTTATAGAAAATATCCTGAGGATTTAGCGCTACCAATTATCAAAGCATTACAAAATGATGATAAACAAGCTGCTTATAATTTGTTGCTTCCTAAAAAGGAATTGACAGACATTATCAATGCCAATCCTGGATTATTTGGATATACCTATTTTAATAAATACCAAAGAAGCTATAGCTACAAATCTTTATATGCTAAAATTGAGGCTGGATTTGAAGCAAGTAAGTATATTTCTAAAGCAAATTCTTTGGATTGGGGTAATGTAAAAATAGGAACAGTTCAAACAGAAGAAGTAAATCAAGAGGATGCTTCATACACTAAAGTGACTATTCCATGTAAATTTGGTAAAGATGATTATCAAGTGGTTTATAACGCAATTAAATCTTTGAATAGCGGATGGTATTTAGCAAATGATATCTATTTAGCCAAAAAGCCACAACAATAATATCCTTTTTTAAAAAATATCAACAAGAATCCTGCTTTTGCAGGATTTTTGCTTTAACTCAATCAATAAATTTAATAACATAATTCAATGCAGAAATTACTTATTCCGCTTTTGCTAATTGTCATGTTCTTTTCCCAATCTTGTAGTAAAAGATCGGATGGCACTACGGCACCTATCAACGTATTTTCACTAAGTCAAGACAAACAATTAGGAGAGCAAGTTGCTCAACAGACAATATCTAATCCTCAAAATGGACAAGTATTAGATAGTGCCTCATATCCTAAAGCTTATGGACATTTATATAGAATTGTAAATACCATTCTTAACTCTGGTAAGTTAGACCATAGAAATGATTTCAATTGGAAAATCTGGATCATTAAAAATGATACTATCCTAAATGCTTTTTGCGCACCAGGAGGTAAGATTTTTGTTTATTCTGCATTAATCAAATACCTTGATAAGGAATCCGACTTGGCTGGAGTTTTAGGCCACGAAATTGCTCATGCAGATAGACGTCACGTCACCAACGAAATGACCAAAAAATACGGTATTGATTTGCTTTTACAAGTTGTTTTAGGACAAAGTCCATCTCAATTGGTCACCATTGCTGAAGATTTAACATTCCTTAAATTTTCTAGAGATAATGAGTCAGATGCAGATAAAATGTCTGTTATTTATCTTTGCCCAACCTCTTATTATGCGGATGGTGCGGCTTCCTTCTTTAAGAAATTAATCGCTGAAGGTAAAGGGAATAACGGTAATCAGTTCTTTTCTACTCACCCTAGTCCTGATAATAGAGTAACCGCAATTACATCCCAAAAAGCAACTTTAGGTTGTACTGGTACAACCGACAATGCTTCATTATATCAAGATTTTAAAAATAGCTTACCTAAGTAAGTCTATTTTTTGATTGATTGTACGGTATCCAATTTCTTTTTGAGGATTTGTTCTTGTTCAGCCACTAAAAGCTGAAAAGAGTCATTTATACCATTAAGTTGTTCTGATAAAATCTTAGGATGTTTGATATAATAATCTAAGCTTTTATAAAGTTTACTAACTGGGATATGATAATGATTTGCAATTGTTTGATACCCAATTACATATTTCTTTTTTAAAGAATCTGCTATCAACGGCTGTTGTTGTACATTGCTTTCCATTGTTTGAACATCCATTAAAATATCGGAAATTTGATCTTTTTGAATAATATCTTTAGGGACATCATCCTTAGAATTACAACCACTTAAAATATTGATTCCTAAAAGAATAGTTATTAAATACTTCATTATCAAATGAATCTAGAATTTATTAAATCAAACTTAGAAGCTTTAAAACTTCAATTATCTGACCACAAAGTTACTTTAGTTGCAGTCAGTAAAACACATCCTAAGGAATACATAGAGGAGGCTTATAAAAATAATCAGTTTGATTTTGGGGAAAATAAAGCGCAAGAAATGCAATCCAAATATTTATCCTTACCAAAGGATATTAAATGGCATTTTATTGGGCATTTACAATCCAATAAAATTAAGTACATCATTGATTTTGTGTATTTGATTCATTCTGTGGATTCTCAAAAGTTATTGTCCAGCATTAATAAGGAAGCAATAAAGGTAAATAGGATAGTTAATATCCTATTACAGGTTTATATAGCTAAGGAGGAGACTAAGTTTGGACTTGATAAAGAAGAACTTGACCAGATTTTATCCAATATAGGTCAATATTCCAACATTAAAATTTGTGGATTGATGGGAATGGCTACCAATACAGATGATCAAATACAGATTAAATCTGAGTTTGCCCATATAAAATCTGTTTTTAATGAAGTAAAAGCTAAGTATTTTAGTCAAGAACCTAGCTTCAATATTTTAAGTATTGGGATGTCTGGGGACTATCAATTAGCCATTGAGGAAGGGAGTACGATGATAAGAGTAGGAAGCAAAATTTTTGGGATCCGATAAATTTAGTTTATTGTTTTAAGGTTGTGGTCTAATAATTCCATAATTTTAAAACAAAATTATATAATAATGTCAGTTAAAAAAAACTTCATCTTGTTAACAATGAGCCTTCTATGTTTGGTATCATTTGCTCAAGTACCCAAAAAGATTTTATTAGAACACTTTACAAATACCAATTGTAGTATTTGTGCTAGTCGTAATCCAATATTGTATGATAATATAAAGAAACATCCTCAAGTAATGCATTTGGCTTTTCATCCTAGTTCTCCTTATGCAGCTTGTAAATTGGATAAGGTAAATCCCGCTGCTAACGATGCAAGAACTAAATATTATGGTGTTTATGGTAGTACTCCAAAAATTGCAATCAACGGCGTTAATGTATCAGCTACCACTAATTATTCAGATACTTCCATATTTTCAAGCTATTATGGATTAACAAGTCCTATAAGTATTAAAATGCAACCCTCTATTACCACTTCTAAAGATTCCATTTCTTTAAAAGTGACCATTAAAAAAGTTCAAACCAAAACACTGTCCAATAATTACATTTTTATAGGAATTTTTGAGGATACGGTTTTCTATAAAAGTCCAAATGGAGAGGCAACACACAAAGATGTTTTCAGGGATGCATTAACCAAAATAGGGATTGGAGATAAAATAACCCTTCCATCTAACTTAGGAGATTCAATTGTAATAAAATACGGATTTAAATATGATAAAAATTCCAATTGGGATTTCAAAAGATTGTATTTTGCTGCAATCGTGGAAGATTCCACCAACAGAAATGTAATTCAGTCGGAAAGAACTTTCCCTGGACAAAATACTCCATTAACTGCCATAATAGTATTAGAAAACAAATCAACTAGTACATATTCTATATATCCTAATCCGTTTAATAACATACTACATATCAATGATTTAGATAATAATATTAAAGGTATAACTCAATACCAAATTCTTGATTTATCTGGACGTATAGTTTTAAATAATTCATTTTCTAAATATACTCAATTGAATTTAGAGAATTTAGCTTCTGGAACCTTTATCCTTAAACTTTCTAATAAAGATAAAGTTTATACGACAAAGGTTCAAAAAAGGGATTAATATCCCTTTTTTAACTGAAAAAATGTCAGTTTAGTCAATTCAGGTAAACTTTTTGATTATGCACTTATTAAATTGATTCAAAAAAATTATAATGAAACAAGGTAATTTAAGTGTTCATACGGAAAATATATTTCCGATTATTAAGAAGTTCTTATACTCAGATCACGAAATCTTTTTAAGAGAGTTGGTATCTAATGCTGTAGATGCAACTCAAAAGCTTAAGACACTAGCTTCTTCAAGCGAGTTTAATGAGGATTTAGGGGATTTAACCATAGAGGTATCAGTTGATAAGGAAGCAAAAACCATCACCATTGCTGATAAAGGAATAGGGATGAGTGCTGAAGATGTTGAAAAATACATCAACCAAATTGCATTCAGTGGAGCAGAGGAATTTGTTCAAAAATATGCGGATAAAACAGAAGGTAATGCCATTATAGGTCACTTTGGGTTAGGATTTTATTCCGCCTTTATGGTCGCTAAGGAGGTTAGCTTTACCTCTCAATCCTATAAATCAGAAAATCCTTCTGTTCAATGGGATTGTAACGGAAATATTGAATATACATTAACTGAAATCGATAAAAGGGATAGGGGGACTACGATTACTTTGCACGTATCTGAGGATTCCTTAGAATTTTTAGAGGACTTTAAAATTGAGGCTATCCTTAAAAAATATGGCTCATTTTTACCAATTCCGATTAAGTTTAAGGACAATATTATTAATGAGAATCCTCCGATTTGGACTAAAAAACCTTCAGAGTTAACGGATGAGGACTATCAGAAATTCTATGAGCAATTGTATCCGTTCTCAGAAAAACCTTTATTCCATATCCACCTAAATATTGATTATCCTTTTAACTTAACTGGGATATTATATTTTCCTAAATGGAAGGAATCTTATGACTTAAACAGAAGTAAGATTCAGTTGTATTCTAACAATGTTTTCATTACTGATGATGTAAAAGACATTGTTCCAGAATATTTGACCTTGTTGCACGGAGTAATTGACTCTCCAGATATTCCTTTAAATGTAAGTAGATCTTACTTACAATCAGATGGAAACGTTAAAAAAATCAGTGGATACATCTCTAAAAAAGTATCTGATAAATTGGCTGAAATCTTTAAAAATGACCGACCGCAATTTGAGGAAAAATGGGATGATTTAGGTTTCTTTATCAAATACGGAATATTAGCTGACGAAAAATTCTGGGAAAAGGCAAAAGATTATTTATTGGTTAAAAATATTGAGGATAAAAAATTCACTATCCCTGAATATGAAGAGTTTATTCAAGCAAGTCAAAAAGATAAGAATGATACACTAAATATTCTATATACTAACGATCCCCAGTCACAAGATACTTATATTACCTCTGCTCAAAGAAAAGGATATGATGTGTTAATTTTTGACCAACCGATTGACAATCATTTTATCCAAAGTTTAGAGTCTAAATTGACTCAAATCAGGTTTAAAAGAATTGACTCTGATGTAATTGATAAATTAATTGAACATGATGTTAATTTAGAATCCATACTAAGTAAGGAGGAGGAAGAATCCTTAGTGAAAGTTTTCCAGGACTTGAATATTGGACAGGCTGAAAAATTCAATTTTAAAACGGAAGCCTTAAGTCCTGAAGATATGCCGATTAGTTTAACGCAAAATGAGTTTATGCGCAGAATGACTGAAATGAGTAAACTAAGTGGAGGATCCAACATGTTTGGTGGAGGTTTCCCAATGAATTATGATGTAGTCATCAATAGTAATCATCCTTTATCTAAAAAAATAATTGACGATAAAAATGAGGAGGATAAAGTTAGGTTAGCTACTTACCTATTTGATTTAGCAAAATTGAATCAGAACTTATTGAAAGGTAAAGACTTAACTAACTTTATTAACACAGCAATCCAATCCATAAAATAGTTTAATTATATTACTAAGTGAAAGCCCAATTTACAATTGTATGTAAATTGGGCTTTTTAATGAATTATGTTATCAAAATTGATTAGTTTGCAGTCTTAATTAATACATTAATCTGAGTATGAAAACAGTTCTATTGATTTTTATAAAAAATATGTCCATCGGTAAGGTGAAGACAAGGCTTTCTAAAACAATCGGGGATGCGAATGCCATGAAAATCTATCAGCATTTATTGACCCATACCGCAGAAGCAACTTTGGATATTGAATTGGATAGGGTGGTGTTATATAATGAATTCATCCCTACCGCTGATAGTTGGCCTTCTTCTAAGTTTGAAAAAGGCGTGCAAGTAGGAGATCATTTCGGTCAAAAGGTCATTAATGCGCTCCAACATTATTTTGAAATTGAGGACTATCATCAAGTGCTCATTTTACAACCTGATTGCCCCAAACTTACTCCAATGATATTAAGAAAAGCGATTAAAGAATTAAATAACCAAAATGATGTTGTCATTGGCCCTACATCTGATAATGGTTATTACCTCATAGGATTTAATAAAAATTTCCCTCAAGTTTATGCGGATTCCAATTATGATAATTGCACTAAATTAGATTTTATAATTAATAATCTTAAAGCCAATGAAATTAAATTTGGATTGGCGGATGAACTCCAGGACATTGACCAGGAATCTGATTTAGGCGATTGGAAGAAACTAATCGAGTAATTTGCAATTATTGAAAATACGAATAAACAAAAAAGGCTGAAGTAATATTACTTCAGCCTTTTTGCATATAAGATAAGGTTTATTAGAAAGCTAAGTATTTGATTGGGTGGATTTCCCAAGAGGTATTTGACCTATAACCAGATGGACCTACAACACCCGCAGCATGGTCTACATCAAAGAATAAAGATCCTTTTAAAGTTGACACTGAGATTGCAGGAGAAAAAATGGTATATCCAGATGAAGAGCAAAAATCAGTACCAAAGTAGCTAATTATGTAATTTCTTACGGTATTGATATAGGTGTAAGAGGAAGCAGATGATGATGGTAAGCCAGAACATTCACAATTTAATAATTTTGTAGAAGAAACAGCATCCCCCATAATCATGTGAAAGTCGTTATCACTTTCTCTAGAAATAGCGTAAAGATTGGCAGAAGTAACACTAACGTATCTTTTTTCCTCGGTTACTCTATTGCTAGTGGAAGCAGTAGATATTCCAAGACCTCTCATATAGGCATCTGTTTGGAAAGTAGCTTTTAATGCCGCAATATTGCTATAAGTTTGTAAGGTAACAGATGCATAACTAATTTTTGCGGCTTCTCTAGCTGTTCCTGCAAATGAGTTAGAACAAGCTGTGGTTTTGTTCAACTTCATGCTCTCTTCTAAGGCTTCTTTAACTTCTTCACCTGAATAAGGAACGGTTGTTACAGTGGTGTAAATTCCGTCATGGAACCATACTGCTTTTTTACCATTGTACTTTCCTAGGGAAGTAATGGTATCAATTTTAATGCTTGAGGATGGCACAGCAACATCAGAAGTGTTTTTCTGATTTGTGTGGTTACAAGAAGTGAGGATTGAAAATAATCCAACAACTGTAAAAAGTGGGGTAAATAAATTTTTTTTCATCGATTTAATAACTACTCAAATTTATTTGAATAGCCATAAAAATCGGTCAAAATCTAGATTAATTTTAGATTATCAAATTGTTAACTAAAATTTAGTTCCTATGGTAATCATGGCATTACCTGTTGAATATTTATTAATGGAGCCAATATCTGTAACTCCTATTGGAACAGTTTTTAGTGTGTAAGGAATGTAATACTCTGATTTTTTCAAAATTTGGTATCCAAAATCAAGGAAGAAAGTTTTATCCCTATATCCACCTCCAAATGTATATCCTAACATTGACCCATCGGCATTGGTAGGTACAAAGTCACTTTTATATGGACTTGCAAAATATTGAAAACCTGCTCTGAGTGCAAAAGTGGAAGTCACATTTAACTCTCCTCCTACCCTAATATTACTTGCATTTTGAAGGTAATAGGTCACATTTTTATTTTGAATCCTAGCCGCCTCCCCAGATTCATTTATTCTTGCATCAGTATATCCAATATATTGATAGTCAATACTAAATAAAGCAATTTTGTCTAATACTGCTGTTGCAGATAAGGTAAGTTTCCCTGGAGTAACCACTTGATAACTATAAGTCCCGTCTGGGGAACTAACTTGTCTATCATAGGATGATTGTAGCAAACTAGCAGAAATTGAAGAAGAAAAGTTATCATTTAGGTAATAGATAGTTGGTAATCTGTAGGATGCCCCAAATCTAATCGCATCTATTGGTTTGTAAATGAATCCAAAATTGGCACTAAATCCTGCTCCGTCAGTACTGACATCTTCTTGTAAAGTAGTGTTTTTGTAATATTTAACCTCATCCTGATTTTCTTCATAAAAGGTTCTGCTATAAGTATAGCTTACGATAGGAATTAAAAGAGAACCTCCAAAAAAGAACTTATTGCTATGATTACCCGCTAATGTAATTTGAATTTCACTGGTATTTCCAGATTTGTTGACTAAATCTCGTTGATATTTTTTATAACCTATTTTTTCGGCTTGATTTGCCCCTTTATATTGGAAGTCTGTTTTTGTAGTATCCGCCACCTCTAATAAATATGTATTATAAGCTAATGAACCGTTACTAAAATTAGTTTTAGGATCAAAATTATTCGGATCTGTTCCGTTTGCATTTTCTCTCCAATTGTCAATTATTGATGTTTTATTCTGGATCGCTTCTAAGCTAGATTTATTTGAGTAGGTGTTGGTTCTAGAAAATCCAAAACTGAAGTTAACTGCTACCCATCCATCACGTTTAGGTTTATAATCCTTGTATCTTAAGGTAGATACAACTAATCCAACATTCGGGATGTTGAAATTATATTTATCGTCTGAGGAAGCTTGTCCATAGTAGTTTGATTCAGATTTTGGTCTGCCCAATCCTAAGGAGCCAAAAAATTCTGATGTACGATATATTCCTAAACCGGCAGGGTTAATCGCTATACTTCCATAATCTCCTCCCATGGAGCCGACTGCAGAACCCATTCCGTAGCTCCTAGCGCTTCCTTGAAAATTATCTTGGCTAAATCTTAAGAGGTCATTATAATCTTGACCAAAAAAGTCAAAGGGTATTTGTACTCCTAAAATAATAAGGAGTAATGGCATAAATTTTTTCATTGTTGTAGGTATTAAAATCTTGGACGACCACCAGAACTAGGACGGCTATTTCCACCACCACCGTTTCCACCACCTCCATTGTTAGAAGGGGAGCTCATTCTTGGTTGAGAATAAGTCGGTTGAGAAAATGTTGGTTGACTATATTCAGGTCTACTATCTCTATATACAGGACGGTCAATATTAGGATTATAAGTATTTCCGTTGTAAACTGGTCTATTATTTTGAACGGGCTCTGTAGCGCCTCCATTATTATAAACTGGATTTCCAGAATTTGTATTTGGGTTATACGTATTCCCGTTGTAAACCGGTTTGTTATTTTGAACTGGGTCATTTGCTCCTCCATTGTTATTAATAACCGGTCGGTTATTGGTATTTGGATTATAGGTATTGCCATTATAAACGGGTTTAGTATTCTGAACGGGCTCTGTAGAGCCTCCATTATTATAAACTGGATTTCCAGAATTTTGATTAGGATTATAGGTATTTCCGTTATAAACTGGTTTATTATTTTGAACAGGTTCGTTTGCCCCTCCGTTATTGTTCATTGGGGTTCTATTATTGTTATTCGGATTGTAAGTATTTCCGTTATAAACTGGTTTATTATTTAATGTAGGCTCGTTTACTCCACCATGATTGTAAGATGGTCCACCAGAGTTATTATTAGGATTGTAAACATTCCCGTTATAAACTGGTTTATCATTGGTTCCAACAGGGTTGGTTACTCCACCTCCGTTATTTGTAGGATTAAAAGTATTATTGTTAAAAATTGGTCTATTATGTATCGGGTCAACTTCTTTTTTGATGATAGTTGGTCTATTATTTACTGCGTTATTATAAACGTTGGATGTTCCATTTCCCCCTCTAGGACCGGCATAAGTGCCATTTCCGTTTGAGCCTGAACCAGTACTACCTCCTGAATTCCCTCCAGAACTTCCACCACCATTGTAGTAACTATTATTATAGTTATTATAATAATATCTGTCATAATATCCTGTCCAATAGGCTTGATTATAATAATTATTTGAGTAATAAGGGTTCCAATAGCTACAAGAATTATAACTATTATATCCTCCATAACTGTTAAATCCTGCTGAGCAGAATGGATCATAATACATTCCATTGCCCCAATAACTCATAGGATAACCTGAATAATATCTAAAACTTATTCCTGAACCATAATAACCAGGATTATAAAAAGGATCATTAAAAGATCCGCCTCCTCTAGAATAGGAACGGTAATTATTAGATCCGTTAGACCCATAGTAATTATTTATTGTGTTTGCACTTTGGTTGGTACCATTAGGATTTGAATAATTATTATTCGGGTTATTATTTTGGCTTAGGGTATTTTCTTGATTTTGTTTTGCCAATGCGGCATCAGCTAATTCTTTGGATTTGCGTGCATCTTTATCCTCCTGTGAATAATCAATTGAGCTATAATAGGCGTCATCAGTACTTGATTGTGCATAACGTCCTGAGTTTTTAGAACAAGATGCTAAAAAAACTAAGGCTAAAAACGGTAAAAATAATATCTTTTTCATTTGAATTAAGTTTTGTTACGAAGTTACTTCCTATCTTAAACAAAATATGTAATAATTTCGCTCTCTTAATTAGATGGAATCAAAAGTTATTCCAAACTTTAAAAAATGTCAGAAAAAATTACTCCAAGAGGTCAAGATTATTCCCAATGGTACAATGATATTGTAAAAAATGCTCAATTGGCGGAAAATTCTGCTGTTAAAGGGTGCATGGTCATTAAACCATACGGATATGCAATATGGGAAAAAATCCAAGCGGATCTTGATTATAGATTTAAAGAAACAGGTCATGAAAACGCTTATTTTCCACTTTTTCTTCCGAAAAGTTTTCTTTCCAAGGAAGCCGCACATGTAGAAGGATTTGCTAAGGAATGTGCTGTAGTTACCCATTACAGACTAAAAAATGCAGAAGATGGATCAGGTGTTGTTGTGGATCCAGACGCTAAACTAGAGGAAGAACTCATTGTCCGTCCAACTTCTGAAACTATTATATGGTCCACATATAAAAACTGGATTCAATCCTATAGAGATTTACCCTTATTGATTAATCAATGGGCAAATGTTGTCAGATGGGAAATGCGCACCAGGTTGTTTTTAAGAACAACAGAGTTTCTATGGCAAGAAGGTCATACGGCTCATGCTACAGAACAGGAGGCAATTGCAGAAACGGAGCAAATGTTGGAAGTTTATGCGGATTTTGCAGAAAAAGTATTGGCTATCCCAGTCATCAGAGGAATCAAAACCGCAAATGAGCGATTTGCAGGTGCGATTGAAACCTATTGTATTGAGGCAATGATGCAAGATGGCAAGGCACTACAAGCAGGAACTTCTCACTTTTTAGGACAAAATTTTGCCAAGGCATTTGATGTTACTTTTCAAGATAAATCAGGGAAATTAGAACACGTCTGGGCAACTTCTTGGGGAGTTTCCACTAGATTGATAGGAGCATTAATTATGGCACATTCTGATGATTTAGGATTGGTTTTACCTCCTTTGGTAGCTCCTATTCAGGTGATTATTGTTCCTATTTTTAGAAAAGAGGAAGAGCTTGAAGCTATTTCCACTAAAGCAAAAGCTTTAATTCTAGAACTTAAAAAAATAGGAATCAGGGCAAAATTTGATGGAGACGATTCTAAAAAGCCAGGTTGGAAATTTGCCGAATATGAGATGAAAGGAGTTCCGATTAGAATAGCTATTGGTCCAAGAGATTTAGAACAAGGAACAGTAGAAATCGCCCTTAGGGATACTGGTTTAAAACAGACCATGCCGTTTGATGATTTGCTCGAATATTTGCCTAAACTATTGAGCCAAATTCAGGAAGGTATATATATGAAGGCCTTGAAATTCAGGGAGGAGAAAACACATTATTTGAATACCTGGGAAGAATTTCAATCTTTTTTTGAATTAGGAGAGGGTTTTGTTTATGCTCATTGGGATGGAACCACAGAAACAGAGCTTAAAATTAAGGAATTAACCAAAGCGACAATCCGTTGTATTCCTTTGAATACTAGAATAGAGGAAGGTACTTGTATATTAACAGGTAATCCATCTAAACAAAGGGTTATTTTTGCTAAAGCATATTAAAATTAAAACTATATGGAAGAAAACAATAAGGCGATTGCCGAAATTCTAATAAATATTGGAGGTACCAAACAAAATATATTCAGAAAAACTTTAGAGGTTTTTGATAAATTTAAGGCTAGGATTGAGTTTTTTGTGGATGATATTAGAAATGATGTCATTAAAGTAGATAATACCATAGAAATTGAATGTCACGCCCAAGGAAATTTTGAAATCGATTTAAAGGTTGGAAGTGACACCCTTGTTTTTGTAATGCATACTAATGTTTTTAGTTTCCCGCCAGAACATGAAATATATAAAAATAAGTTAGTTGAGTTAGACCCTACCAAAGGTTATTGTGGTATGATTTTAATTTATGATTATCTAAGTGATACATTTAAATATAATCGTTTTAACGACATAGGATACTTGGTAGGACGAATCTTTATTAATAAAGATGGTCAATTTTTTGTTCAGGGACAAAGACAGTTTTCCTTTATGTATTCTGAAATGACTTCTATGGAAATCAATAATGATTTTATCGATCATTTAATAAGCCTTGCCATTAAACAAGCCATAGAGTTTGACTCTTATGCACCTCCGTTAGATGAAATTAAGGAAATGACCTATTTGCAAAAAGTTCAGGAAATTGGATCCTCAGCAATCAAAACTGGTAAAAGGCTAGGATTTGAGCATAATATGGACGTTATAGAATAATATTTTCTAATTTGAAAATAAGTCACTTAATTGCATTTTTAAAGCATGAATTCTTACTCGAGGTAAGAAATAAGTTTACTTTTTTAGGATTGTTCCTCTACTGTTTTAGTTCTATATATACGCTGACCCTAGCGGTTAAAAACCTAGATGGATACAAGTGGATTGCGTTATTTTGGATATTACAGCTATTTATAACCTCTACCTCAGCGGCGAAGAGTTTTCTATCTACCCCTAAAGGAAGAAACGTATTTTACTATCAAGTGGTTAGCCCGAAGGTGATAATTTTAGGCAAACTATTATATTACAGCATTCTGCAATTGATTTTAGGATTAGTATCCTATTTAGGGTTTATTATATTTTTTAAGAATCAGATCCAAAACACCGAGCTGTTTTTATCAGTTATGATATTAGGAGCAGTTTCATTGGCAATATCCTTTACATTTATCTCCGCAATTGCTTCTAAATCAAACAGTGGCCCTGCTCTAATGGCCATATTAGGATTCCCAATCATTATTCCTCAATTATTATTGATTCTGAAGGTTTCTAAAAATGCGTTAGACGGACTTTCCTTTTCAATCGCAAGTCAAAATATTATTGCACTTTCTTTATTAGATGTAATGGTTTTAATAGTAGCTATAATCCTTTTTCCGTACCTTTGGAGCGATTAAAAATGAAATTAATAAAAGGTCTTTACTGGAAGTTAGCATGTTGCATTCTATTGATTTACACAGTCATAGGAGGTTTCCTTTTTCACGTTCCTGCAAAGAATATTTTAAATGAAACCATAAGAAATCTTTACTTCCACGTCCCGATGTGGTTTGCAATGATGCTTGTTTTTGGATTTTCAGTTTATCATGCCATTCAATTTTTGAGTAAAAATGACTTAAAAGAGGACATTAAAAGTTTTGAGTACATCAATACAGGTATATATTTTGGAATTGGAGGACTAATCACTGGCTCTATTTGGGCTAAATATACTTGGGGTGCTTGGTGGGTTTTTGAGGATCCTAAACTTAACGGTGCTGCCGTAGTAATGTTAGAGTATTGTGCTTATTTTGTTTTAAGAGCTTCTATAACAGACGCTTATAATAAAGCTAAGATATCTGCCATTTACAATATTTTTGCAGCAGTGTCTATGATTCCTTTACTGTTTATTCTTCCTAGATTAAATAGTTCTTTACATCCAGGAAACGGAGGTAATCCAGGCTTTAATGCATACGATTTAGATAAGTCGTTGCGTATGGTATTTTATCCTGCTGCTGCTGGATGGATGCTCCTTAGTTATTGGATAGCCAATAATAGATTAAGAATTTCCTTATTAGAAGAAAAAATTAGCCACTCTACTATGAAAGAAACCAAATCGACCTTAACAACCATAGAAAATAACAATAATGATTAATAATCCATTAGTAAATAATATATCCAATTTGTTCTTGCAAACCACTAGTAGTCCAGAAATGGCAGATGCCTTAAGAGAGAACGGAAAAATCTATGTCGTGGTTATATGTGCATTAATCGTTATGGGAGCCATTTTAATATTAGTCCTAAGAACAGATATCAAAATTTCCAGCTTAGAATCTAGAATAAAATTAGAATCTAAAGAAAATCAAAAAAGCAACTAAAAATGAAGAAATCTTATATTATTGCGCTAGTTTTATTAGCCATTTGCATGGTCGGAATTTATTCGGCAATTGGGAATACCTCTCAATATGTAGATTTCAATCAAGCAAGTGAAAATCCTGACAAGGAGTATCATGTGGTAGGAAGTTGGGTAAAGGAAAAAGGACTTATCTATGACCCTTTGAAAGATCCAAATTTATTTAGATTTTATTTGGCTGACGATAAAAAGAAAGAATGTGAAGTCATCTTCTTAAATAATAAGCCTCAAGATTTTGAAAAATCAGAGAAAATTGTAGTGGTAGGAAAGTACACAAGCGGAAAGTTCTATGCCTCTAATATTTTAATGAAATGTCCATCAAAATACAATGACGAAAAATCTATACCTAAACAATCCGCCTCTATCAACTAAAAATATTTTCTGAAAATAATTTAAATGACTAAAGAATATATCAATGAAAACTTAGCCCCAGGAAATTGGGGCTATTTTTTTGTGATTCTGTCCTTTTCAATGGCTCTGGCATCCTTGATTGCCTATTTCTTCAGTTTCAAATCCAAACAACCTGATGAGGCTAAAAACTGGATTAAATGGGGTAGAGGGGCTTTTATTATCCATTTTGCCTCTGTAGTAGGGATTTTTTCAGTGTTATTTTATTTAATATATAGCCATCAATTTCAGTACTATTATGTTTATTCCCATTCTTCTAAAACATTACCTGTTTATTATATGGCAGCTTGTTTTTGGGAGGGTCAAGAGGGAAGCTTTTTACTTTGGACATTTTGGCATGGCGTTTTAGGATGTATCTTGATTTGGAAAGCTAAAGAATGGGAATCGTCTGTTTTAATAGTTTTAGCCTTAGCTCAGTTAATGTTGTCCTCTATGTTATTAGGATTAAAAGAACTAGACATTGCAGGAACCATTATAAATCTACCTATTAAATTAGGCTCAAATCCTTTTATTTTATTTAGGAACGTTCGTCCGGAATTGCCTTTGTTTTCTATTCCTGATTATGCAACTAAAATCCAAGACGGAAACGGTCTAAACCCATTATTACAAAATTATTGGATGGTGATTCACCCTCCTGTTTTATTTCTTGGTTTTGCATCCACGATAATTCCATTCTGTTTTGCAATTGCTGGATTAATGCGTAAAAAATGGGAAGAATGGGTTAGAGTTGCACTTCCTTGGAGTTTATTCAATGGAATGATTTTAGGTACTGGAGTGCTTATGGGTGGTGCTTGGGCTTATGAAGCACTTAGCTTTGGAGGTTTCTGGGCTTGGGATCCAGTAGAAAATGCGTCCTTAGTACCTTGGTTGATTGCAGTTTCTGGATTGCACACACTACTCATCTATAAATCCAGAAAAACGGGATTAAGGACCTCCTATTTTTTGGTGATTTCAGCATTTCTTTTAATATTATACTCCACTTTCCTAACAAGAAGTGGAATTTTAGGCAATAGCAGTGTTCATTCATTTACAGACTTAGGACTTTCTGGTCAATTGTTGATTTTTATGTTCCTATTTATTCTTCTTTCCTTTGGATTATTTATTTTTTATTATAAAAAAATACCTCAATCAAAAAAAGAAGAAAGTATTTACAGTAGAGAATTTTGGATGTTCATTGGAGTCCTGATTTTAGGATTAATGGCATTGCACATTATTTCTTTGACAAGCATTCCGGTATTAAATAAAATAAATGAAGCTATAAATAAATGGATAGGCACTAGTTTCCCTACTAAATTAGCTTCCCCTGCTGACCCAATTAAGGCATACCATCAATTACAGATTCCTTTAGCGATTTTCTTAGCTTTATTGACTGGATTTGGTCAATTTTTCAAATATATTAAAACGGATAAAAAACAATTATTTATTGATATTGTTAAGAGCCTTGCTACCTCTTTAATCATCGTTCTTCCATTATTTTATTTATTTGATTTTAAAGATTACAGATATTTTATCCTTTTATTTGCAGGTGTATATTCGGTAGTTGGAAATTTCCAAATCCTACTAGGATTATTTAAAAAAGTAAATGTAAAAGGAAGCGGCCCTGCCATTGCCCATATTGGTGTAGGACTTATCCTTTTAGGGGCATTAATATCTAATGGATTAAAAAGGGTAATAAGTATTAATACAGAAGGATTTGCTGTTTTTTCTAACTCAAATGCCAAAGAACAAAGAGAAAACAAAGTGCTTTACAAGGACTTCCCGGTTAGGATGCAGGATTATGTTGTCACTTATATAACTGATAGTCCAGATGAAAACCACATCTTCTATAAAGTCAATTATAGAAAATTTGATTCTAAACAAAAGGATAAAATCGTAGAGGAATTTAATTTATTCCCTTACGTCATTTATGATATTAGGAAAAATCAAATTACTGCTCCAAGTCCTGATACTCGCCATTATTTCAGCAAGGACATCTTTACGCATATTACAGCGGCAGTCAATAAAAACGACCCAGAATATCAAGTTAAATATGATACTTCCTATGAGTTTAGAGTAAAAGAAGGCGAAGTGTTTAAAATTGATTCGTTTAAGTTATCTATACAAAATGTTTCCAAGGAAAAAGGAGAGGATAATGGACAAACAATTTTCCGAGTGGCATTAAATATTAAGGCGACCGACGGTTTATTTACTCAAACAGCAACGCCGTCATTCATATTAAAGGATAATACTTTGAGTCCTGAACCTGCTGATATGCACGACTTTGGACTTCAATTTGTTTACAAAAATGTAGATCCATCTACAGGGAAACATGATATTTTGGTGTTTAAAGGGAAACGTCCAACCCCTGACTTTATAACATTAAAAGCAATTGTTTTTCCGTGGATAAATGTCCTTTGGATTGGTTCATTAATAATGATTATTGGTTTCTTAATTGCTATTTTTCAAAGAGTTTCGGAATTGAGCAAACATAAAGAGGTTCATATGTAATTCTGTAGAAATCATATTATAAAAAATAAAAAGTCCCGATTAATTATTTAATCGGGACTTTTTGTTTATAATACTTTTATAAAAGTTGTAAAAGATTATTGACCTTGAGCCAAACTATATCCTCTAAATGAACCCCATTCTTTAAGGATTTCAATATCTTCTACATCAATAACTTCTGCAACTTTAGCAATTGTCCTAATGAGTTCACTTCGGTTTAAAGTATCAGCGTCTTTGTGATAAATTCTTACTCTGAAGTGTGGAATAGAATCTGTAAAAACACTTGCTGTTGGCCAAACTTGTGTTCCTCTATTGGATATCATTTGGATAGTTAAGCCCTCTGGTAAAATAGACTGAATTAAAGCCGCAGTCTCCTTTGGATGAAGTTCTGTAGTAATAAATAAATCAGCTCCTTTGACGGTAGCTTTTTCATATTTTGTTTCAGGGAATATTTTAATTTCAGTTCTGGTATTTTCGGGCTTTTTCCATTCAAAATCAGGAGTACCAGTATTTACAACAGGAGCCTCTGTAGGATTTTGTCCTAAATTTTTAATTATTGCATCAGCAAATGCTTGAGTACCTACTGAAGGAATTGATTTATCACCAAAATCGCCCGTATGAATTCCTTGCTCTAAAGTATGTAATAATGAATTTTCAATTTTATCTGCATGGGAAATAAATCCTAAGTGCCTTAGCATCATAATTCCAGAAAGTAAAAGTGAAGTAGGATTTGCAATTCCTTTTCCAGCAATGTCTGGTGCGGTTCCATGGACAGCTTCAAAAATACAAATACTGTCTCCTATATTAGAGGAAGGGGCAAAACCTAATCCACCAACTAAACCAGCACATAAGTCGGAAATTATATCTCCTTGAAGGTTTGGTAAACATACCAACTCAAAAGAATCTGGAAATCTTACCAACTTCATAGCCAAGTCATCTACAATGACATCATTTACCGTGATTTCAGGATATTCTTTGCTTATTTCATAGAAGACAGATAAAAATAGTCCATCTGTCATTTTCATTATGTTTGCCTTATGTCCACAAGTAAGCCTTTTATGACCTTGTTTTTTTGCATATTCAAAACAAAAACGGATAAATTGTTCAGTCCCTTGTCTTGATATTAATCTATAAGAAATAGCGGTATCTGGATTATGTAAAAATTCTATTCCTCCATAAGTATCCTCAATATTTTCTCTTAAAATGGTCATATTGATAGGAATCCCAGCATTGCTAAAAATGGTATCTACTCCTTTTAGAGTTCTAAATTTACGAACATTGGCATAAGTATTCCATACTTTACGTGCAGTTACATTAATGGACTTAACCCCACCTCCTTTAGGAGTTTCCATTGGGCCTTTATATAAAATCGCACAATTTTCTATTGTAGCAACTGCTTCCGGAGTCATTCCTGTTGAAAATCCTTTTTCAAAAACGGATTTACTCATTTCCACTTCTAAGTACTCTAAGGGCACATTGGCTGCATCAAAAATGCTGATTACAGCATCCATAATTTCTGGACCAATTCCATCCCCTTTTGCTACAGCAATTTTAGTTTTCATTTATTTTGATATTTTATATATTATTTTTTTATAAAAAATGATTGTAGTTGATTGTGAATTAAATGGTTTGTGGCAATTATTTGTCGTCCGTATAAATAATTACCTTTGTTATTAAAGTCAGTCACTTTACCTCCTGCTTTTTGAAGAATGTAAGCTCCGGCAGCCACGTCCCAAGCATTGAGTCCGTATTCATAAAATCCATCACATCGACCACAAGCGGTGTAAGCCAAGTCTAAGGCAGCTGAACCTAATCTCCTAATTCCATGTGATTTTTTAATCAAATCTTTTAAGATATTGATGTAAAAATCTAATTCACTGAAATCTACCGTTGGGAATCCAGTGGCAAGTAAGGCTTCGCTTAAATCTTGAACTTTTGACGCTTCTATCTTGGTTTCATTGAGGTATGCACCTTCCTGCCAATGATGAGCATAGAATAATTCTTGATGAGAACAATCCAAAACAGCACCATAAATCGTTTTTCCTAGATGTTGTAATGCAACTGATATACAGTACATCGGGAAGTTATGGACAAAATTTGTTGTCCCATCAATTGGATCAATAATCCATAAAAACTCAGATTCATTGTCTTGGTTTCCACCTTCCTCTCCTAATATAGAAGAGTTGGGAATCAATTTTTGGAAAGCTTCAATTAATCTTTTCTCTGCGGATACATCCACTTCTGTTACCAGAGATCGGTCTTTTTTGCGCTCATATAAATCGGATTCAAGCCTAATTCGTTCAGAAACTATAAAGTTTCCTGTAGATCGTATGATGGGGTTTATCTGCTCTACTAACTGGCTTAATTCCATAAATTTGAAACAAATTTAACTTTTAAACGCTTTACACTGAAAATTTTAATGTCTCTAAATCCTAAATATTTTACCAAAGGATGCTCAGCAAAAAGAATTTAGAATACAAAATACCTTTTTTTGTGGGGTTGATAATCATTATTGGTATGATTGCGGGTAAAAAATTTGACCTCAAACTGCTTTCAAACCAAGAGGGGAATCATGATACTAAAGTAGAAGAGGTTTTAGACCTCATCCAAAACAAGTATGTGGATAGCCCTAAAAAGGAGAAATTATCCAATGCTGCAATTTTAGCCATTTTAAAGGAGCTAGACCCT
>Ga0114962_10000239_pt1 | contig 47833 bp, 42 predicted proteins | sample C_130820_MF_Meta_FD_87017 | JGI IMG/M metagenome (GOLD analysis project Ga0114962, IMG submission 87017) | Freshwater microbial communities from Lake Croche, Canada to study carbon cycling - C_130820_MF_MetaG | ecosystem: Environmental > Aquatic > Freshwater > Lake | place: Lake Croche, Canada... | reverse complement strand
TATAAGATTTCAATATTTCTTAGGCGGAAGAAGTACAGTGGATTCATTCCTTTTTTGTACTTTTGAATAATATATCAGTGATTTAATTTCTAAAAATGCACTACTATCACTTAGGTCAAATCCCACCAAAAAGACATATTCAATTCAGACAACCCAACGGAAAACTATACTCTGAGGAGTTGTTTTCAACGGAAGGTTTTTCTAACAATTATGCAAACATCTATCTCAGCCATCCCCCAACAAGGATAGTAAGAATAGAGCCTTCATATTCTGTAAAGCCAGAAGTTGCTATAGAAAACAATATGCAACACAGAAGTTTAATAACTTTTGATGTAGCTCCACAAAGCGATTTTCTAGAAAGTCGTATTCCATTATTATTTAATAATGATGTGTTGGTAGGTTCTGCCGCTCCTCAGTCATCAATGACCGATTATTTCTTCAAAAATGCTGACGCAGATGAAGTACTATTCATTCATAAAGGAACTGGGACTTTAAAAACTCAATTCGGACAATTAAACTTTAAATACGGAGACTATGTAGTCATTCCAAGAGGGACTATTTATCAAATACATTTTGATACACCAGAAAACAGAATCTTTGTAGTTGAATCATATAGTCCAATAGAAACTCCAAAAAGATATAGAAATCACTTTGGCCAACTATTAGAACATTCTCCTTTTTGTGAAAGAGACATCGTTAAACCTTCTAATTTAGAATCTATAGATGAGGAAGGGGAGTTTTTAATAAAAATTAAGAAAAATCACGAAATCTTTCCTTATTACTATGCAAATCATCCTTTTGATGTCATTGGATGGGATGGATTTGTTTTCCCTTATATCTTCTCAATCCACGATTTTGAACCAATAACCGGACGATTACATCAACCACCTCCAGTCCATCAAACATTTGATGCACGTAATTTTGTGATTTGCTCCTTTGTGCCAAGGTTATTTGATTATCATCCTTTAAGCATACCTGCTCCATACAACCACAGTAATGTGGATTCCGATGAGGTATTATACTACGTGGATGGTGATTTTATGTCCCGTAAAAATGTTGTTCAAGGACAAATTACCTTACACCCTAAGGGAATCCCTCATGGCCCTCACCCAGGAACAGTGGAAAAATCAATTGGCAAGCTGGATACTAAGGAGTTAGCAGTTATGGTAGATACCTTTCATCCGCTTAAATTGACCAAACAAGCTATGGGAGTTGAGGCTCCTGACTATTATAAAAGCTGGAACGAATAATCAAATTTTTACAATAAAGTTTTCAATTAAAATATATGTTGACCGAAACTAAAAAAGCCACCACAACACCTCAAATTGATTTCCTACCTATGTTAGGAACCGATTATATAGAATTATATGTCGGAAATGCCAAACAAGCAGCCTATTTTTATAAAACTGCTTTCGGATTTCAAGATTATGCTTATTCTGGATTAGAAACTGGAAATAAAGAAAAAGTATCTTACGTTTTAAAACAAGGAAAAATTACCCTTGTTTTAACAACTCCATTAAATAGTCATAGCCCAATAAATGATCACATTACCAAACACGGTGATGGTGTAAAGGTTTATGCAATAACAGTAGAAGATGCAACTTCTGCCTATAACGAAACCACTAAAAGAGGAGGAATCCATTTCTTAGAACCAACTAGGTTAGAAGATGGTCATGGTCACATTACCATAAGTGGAATCAAAACTTATGGAGATGTAATCAATATGTTTGTTGAAAGGAAGAACTATAATGGTGCGTTTATGCCTGGTTTTGTAGCTAAGGATACAGACTATAAGCCTAATGATGTTGGACTTTTATATGTTGACCATGCCGTAGGAAATGTTGAATTAGGCAAAATGAATGAGTGGGTCAAATATTATGAGGAGGTAATGGGATTCCATAACCTAATCACATTTGATGATGAGGACATTTCTACAGAATATTCTTCGTTAATGTCTAAAGTGGTTTCTAACGGAAACGGATATATCAAGTTCCCAATTAATGAACCCGCTTCAGGTAAAAAGAAATCTCAGATTGAGGAATATATTGACTTTTATGAAGGCGCTGGTGTGCAACATTTAGCTTTAGCCACAGATGACATCATCCATACAGTTTCCGATTTAAGAAAAAGAGGAGTTGAATTCCTATCCGTTCCTGCAAGTTATTACGAAGAATTGAAAGATAGAATCGGAGTAATTGAAGAAGAAATTGAAAAAATCAAAGAACTAAATATTTTAGTAGATAGAGACCCTGATGGATATATGCTTCAAATCTTCACCAAACCTTTAGAAGACAGACCGACTTTGTTTATTGAAATTATCCAAAGAAAAGGCGCTAAATCTTTCGGAAAAGGTAACTTCAAAGCATTATTTGAAGCAATAGAAAGAGAACAAGCACTAAGAGGGAACCTTTAATAAAATTTGGCATTCCATTTGATTATTTAAAAATATCATGAAAAAAAGTATTCTAATATTGTCCATTCTAACCATGTTTGGATTCTTTTGCCCAACTTCCAAAGCGGCAGATACAGAAAAACAAGCATTACCTTCCGTAGTCTTACGTGATTTAGAAGGTAAACCAGTGGACATCACCTCCTTTTCAAAATCAGGAAAGGTAACCATTATCAGTTTCTGGGCGACTTGGTGTACACCTTGCAAGAAAGAAATCGAAAACATGAAGGATTTAATTGACGACTGGTCAACAAAATACAATGTGCAATTGGTTACTATCAGCATTGACGACGCCCGTAATGCACAAAAAGTAAAACCTTATGTGGATGGAAAAAAATGGAAATTCCAAACTTTAATTGATGTGAATCAAGATACAAAAAGAGCCTTGAACTATCCTAATGTGCCATATACACTTCTAATTGATAAAGACGGTAACATTGTTTACAAACACATCGGATACCAAGAAGGAGATGAGTTTGTGTTAGAGGATCAATTAAAAAAATTAGCAAATAAGTTTTGAATCCCCTCATTAAAATATTAAAAGGCAGTCTCTTAGGCTGTCTTTTTTTGATTCTATCCAGTTCTAATTCCTTTGGTAAACCTAAAAAATTGCCAGACAATTATAAAGTAATAAGCACTACTAGGGACTCCGCCTTATTAGATACCATTAGCAAAGGAAGAACAAAAGTCGTTTGTTTTTGGGCAACTTGGTGCAGTCCGTGTGTTAAGGAATTAAACACTTTCAATGCCCTTAAGGATAAATGGGCTAAGGAATACAATACGGACATCATAGCCATTTCCATAGACCATGACTACTCCTTACCACTCACAAAAAGCTTTGTGACAAACAGAGGATGGACATTTCCGGTCTATTATGACTTCCAAGGATTATTATCTGCCAAACTAAAAATTGACAACATCCCTTACAGATTATTGATTGACAAACATTGTAGAGTAGTGGAGGAAAAAATCGGTTTCCGCAATGATGTAGAAGAACTAGAATTAAAACTAGATTTATTAAAATAAAAGTCATATCTTTGCACTCTTAAAAAAAGTAATAGATTTTATAAATGGCACATCACGCGTCTGCTAAGAAAAGAATTCGTCAAATTGCAGTTAGAAGACTAAGAAATAGATACTACGGTAAAACTACTCGTAATGCAGTAAGAGACCTTAGAGCTACTACCGATGCAACGCAAGCAACATCTATGTTTGCTTCAGTTGTATCTATGTTGGATAAGTTAGCAAAAAGAGGCGTAATTCATAAAAATGCAGCTTCTAACAAAAAATCGAAGTTAGCTAAGTATATCAATCAGCTTAAAAAAGCTGCTTAGGTAGTAACATAATTTAATTCCTCTTGTGGATAGTTCCTCTCCTGAAGATGCTTTTGAATTAATCAGAAACATCAGCGAGAGTCAAAGACCAAGAGAGAAATTACAAAAATTTGGAGCAGTTCACCTTACTGAGGTTGAGCTGCTTGCTATTTTATTAAATACCGGTATCAAAGGACTCTCCGTCCTAAATATTGCCAAAAGTCTTTATGACTTAGCAGGGAACGACCTTAAAAACTTAAGTTCACTTTCCTTGCAACAAATCCAAAATGTAAAAGGAATAGGCGTGGTTAAGGGCATCAAAATGAAAGCAGCCTTAGAACTCGTCAGACGTAATCAATTGGGTGATAAATTACCTACCGTCATCCTTTCCCCAACCAATGCAGCAGAACACCTAAGGAAAGTAATGCTTGACCTTCCTCATGAAGTATTCTTTGTACTCTGTCTATCCAACAGTAAAAAGGTTTTAAAAACAGCTCGATTAAAGGCAAAAGACTTCATTTATAACATCAACTATGACCATCATGCAACCTTAAAAGTTGCTGAAGGAACTTCCACAGGAGTCCAAATTGAGCTTAAAAAAATATTTGAAATCCTAATAAACACACCCAAAACCACCTCATTCATCATAGCCCACAACCATCCATCAGGTACCTTAAAACCATCCATTTCGGATATCAACCTCACCAAAAAGGTGAAAGAAGCCTCCAAAATCATGGATATAGAATTAGTGGATCACATCATTATCACAGATCAAGATTTCTATAGCTTCGCCGATAACGATTTGTTGTAGGCACCCCTGAAAATTAATCGAAATATTTTGACAAACTCTTAAGCTGCGCTTCTTCTTGTCTAAGGCAAAATGCCGAAGAATTGCGCATTGAAGAATAATTTATTCAGCGTTAACCACTTACAAATTATTTTCAACTTTTTTTCGCCCAAGTTGTGATAAATCGTCGAGTTAGGACAATAGTATGCTGAAACGGCACTCCTCCTTATCAAGGCATTATGCGGAACAATAGCATGTTGTTTCCCGTAAAACAGCCAACTTCTCAAAGTTGGCTGAAGACGAGGTGATTGAAAAATATTATCTAACATCAGTATAAAATTAGTGTACGATTAGTGTACGGTTTAGTGTACGCTTAATCAATTGATTATTAATAATTTAACGCAAATCGTACACTAAAAACAATAGAAAAAAAATGACTTTCATAACTTGTTGGTAATCAACAAAACTAAAGTCCCGTACGGACGACCTTATGGTAGAAAATATTTGTAAATGTATTTGTTGGTGCGATTCTCCGCCTGGGCTCGCCCATTCGGTCCCTGAGCCTGTCGAAGGGACCAGATGGGTGAGTTCAGCGACATTACAAAATAACAACTCCCAAATAGCGACCTAATGGTATAAAACAAAAATGCGTGAAATCCGTGTAATCCTTGTCAGCTGTTGCCTGCCAACCTTTGGTTGGGCTGATGGGAAATCCGTGATTCAGACATCTAAAAAATCGTAACATAAAAACCAAAAATGTTACGGAAATGTTACGAAAATGTTACGGTTAGGTTACGCTTAAAACTCTATTAATGAATTACTTACGCAAATCGTAACCTAAAAAACGATGAAAAAAACGCTCTTCATAACTCGCTGATTATCAATAAAACGTAAATATTTGTAAATGTATTTGTAGGGGCAACCCTTGCGGTTGCCCTTTGTAGAGACGTACGACCCGTACGTCTCCGTAGGAGTCACCTATTTGTAGAAAAATACCTACTTCTTAATCACCATACAATCACTACTTATGTCTTGAGTGACTAATGGGTTACCAAAATAGTTGATGGTGCATCCTAGCCTTGCTTTTATATCTAATGTGGTGGAGGCATAACACGTTACAATACAGTTATTGCTTGTGTTAATATATATATTTCTTACATATAAATATGGCGCATATAAAACACATCCACTATTAATGGGTACTAAAGATAATTGGGTACATCCGCCTTTTAAATAGGTATAGCATCCACCAGAAATATTAGTATAGATATTGGCAATATTAATATTTACCGCTAGGCTGTAATTCTGATCCTGACTGATATACAAAGTTTATCCAACAGCAGATATTAAATCTGTATTTGTAAATGAACAAAAATCGACCAAATCAATAAATTTTATATTTTTACTATGGATATTGAGTATAGTTTCATTTGCAGTAACAGATGAAACAGTGTTACTAATGGATATTTTGATACCTTTTCCATTTTTAATGAACTTTAATTTATCCTTAATCAAGGAACTATATGTATATTCAATGTAATCAATCGTGTCATGATAGTAATTCGCTTTTAAATGATAGTTTAGTGAAAAAGAATCAATATTTGGTATTAAGATTTTATCTGTGATCATTGTTTCATTAAATGCAATTGGGTCTTCAGGTCCTTTACAATTAAGCAAAATGGCTCCAAATAGTACTAGTAATAAAGAAAACTTAATTATTTTCACTTATTTCTGATTTAGGCGTTTTAACTAATAATGCTATATTTTCTATATGATAAGTATGGGGAAACATATCTACGGGTTGATATTTAACAACCGTATATTTAGCCTTGAGTAAAGCAATATCCCTTGCTTGAGTGGCAGGATTACAGCTAATATAGACAATTCTATTAGGTTCAGCCTCCAAAATCACGTCGATGACCGGAGTATCCATTCCTGCTCTGGCAGGGTCAGTAATAATGACATCTGGTCTTCCGTGCTGTTTTACAAAATCGGAAGTTAATATTTTACGCATATCACCACTAAAAAACTGCGTATTATTTAATTGATTCAATTCTGCGTTTTCCTTAGCATAGCTGATGGCTTCCTCAATTAATTCAATGCCAATAACTGATTTTGCTTTTTTTGCTGCTTGCAAGGCAAGTGTCCCCACACCAGTATAAAGGTCATAAACCACCTCATCTGGTTGGATATCTGCCATATCAATCGCTACTTTAAATAAATTACCAACTTGAATTAAATTGGTTTGGAAAAATGACCTTGGCCCAAATTTATATTTAATCCCATTGACCTCTTCCATCAAATAATTATTTCCATTATATGGAATAAAAGTTTGATCATATAAAGCATCATTGACTTTGGTATTAATAACGTACAATAAGGAGGTAATCTGGGGGAATTCCTTTTTAACCAATTCCATTAATTGCATATTAAAATCATCCTCATAACCAAATACAATAGTGACCATTAATTCATTAATGGACGTATTTCGTATAACCAAATTACGCATTAACCCTGTATGTTCACGGAAGTCGTAATAAGAGATGTTATTTTCAGTACAGAATTGCCCTACAAAATTTCGGATTTCATTTCCAATCCCTGATTGTAAATAGCAATGTTCAATAGGCAGAACCTTATCAAAAACGCCAGATACATGGAATCCTAACGCTGGTGTATATTTAGCCGTTTTTTTGTCAAAGGAATTAGAGGTAATGTAGGCCTTATTACAAAAGGCATAATCCATCTTATTACGGTATTCAAAATGAGCTGGACTTCCTAAAATGGGAATAGACTTAGATTCATCCTCTTGGGCAATCTTTTTCATGACAGATTTAACCCTTTGCTCCTTTAGGTCTAGCTGAGCCTCATATTTGATGTTCTGCCAAACGCATCCGCCACAATAATCAAAATGTTGACACGGAGGAGTGGTTCTTATTTGTGAAGGAACATCAATGGATACAAGCTTAGCCTCTGCATATCCTGATTTTTTCTTAAATATTTGAGCGGTAACTTGATCCCCTGGCACGGTATCTTCAACAAAGAAGACGTATCCATCTTTTTTGCCTACACCAAAGCCTTTTTCTCCTGTATCTAGGATATCAATTTTATCAACAACTTGACCTTTTTTGAATTCAACCGATTCAATCATGTGTCAAAGTTATTGCACAGAATAGTAAGTCGTTCTAAAAACTACTTTCCTTTTGAGTTGACCATTATTTTTTCCAAAGTCGCTTTAAAATCCACTGCATTTTGGTATCCTGCCATTGGATAAACAACTCTGGTTTTTGGGATGATGAATAGGATAGTAGGGTATCCCATTTGTTGATTATTAGTCAACATATTTAACAATTGACTACCGGAAACTTCCATATCGTCAACCTTGTATTTAGCGTCTTTTTCAGGGTTCAACTTAACCGCAAGGAACTTTTTCCTAATCATTTTAATGATTTCCTCATTCTCATAGGTGTCTTTATCCATTTTCTTACACCATCCACACCAATCAGTGTAAACGTCAATAAAGATGATTTTATCCTTATCGGTTTTAGCCAATTCTTGAGCCTTATTCCAGTCTAACCATTCCAATCCTTCGTTACCTGATTTGGCTTCGACTTTAAAGTTGAATAGAACTAGGAGTAGGACTGTAACTGAATAAATAAAGATTCGTTTTATAGACAGATTAAGCATAATTTGATTCGCGATTTGTTAAAATTGGATTAACTTACTCATTTGAACCATTTCTAATGAGGTAAGTCATTCAAATATAAAACGTAAATGTTAATCATAAGTTGCAGTAATTTTGAAAAATATCAATCAGCCATAGTTAGAATGAAAAAAATATTTGCTTTTATCCTCTTTTTAGGAACCTTAAGTTACGCTTTTGCCCAAGACGCTCCAGTTATCAAATTTGAAGTCACTCATCATGATTTTGGTACTGTTAAAGAAGAAGGAGGTACCGTATCATACGTATATAAGCTAACAAATTCTGGCACAAAGGCTTTAAAAATCGAAAGAGTACAAGCCTCTTGCGGATGTACCTCCCCAGATTGGACTAAGGAAGAAATACTTCCAGGCAAGGAAGGTTTTGTAAAAGCTACTTTTGATCCCTCAGGACGTCCAGGACATTTTTCTAAGTCATTAATTGTATATGCCAACACCACGCCTAATACAGCAGTAGTCACTTTTGGCGGTGATGTTACCCCTAAGGTAAAGACTTTTGAAGATTCCTTTCCAGCTTCAATTGGTAATCTTAGGTTTATAATCAACCATGTCAATTTTGGACAGGTTAAAAATAACTTGAAGGATACAGTTGCCTATATGACTTTTTATAGCACTGCTACTAAACCGATGACCATTAAAGCGATTAAAGGTCCTAATTACATAACCTCTAAACTTCCTTTTACTATTTATCCAAGGAAGGAAACTAAATATGCCATCCATTATGATGCTACCTTGGTAAAAGATTATGGGGTTTGGTTTGATCAAATGAAATTGATTACAGATGACGATAAGGATCCTGAAAAACAATTTTCAGTTATTGCTGAAATTCACCAATATGTACCTCAATTAACTGATCGTGAGTTGGAAAAAGCACCACAAATCAGTTTTGACAAAATGGAGCATGATTTCAAAGAAGTAAAGCAAGGGGATGCGGTAAGTACAAAATTTGTCATCAAAAACATCGGGAAACAAAATCTGGAGCTTTACAAGGTAAAAACCTCTTGTGGATGCACCGTAGCGGAATTGGAGAAAAAATCACTTAAACCAGGTGAATCTACCAATATGAGAGTAGTTTTTGCTACCGCAGGTAAACAAGGAGACGAGAAAAAGGACATCGTCATTTATTGCAACGACCCTAAAAGTCCAGAACCTAGCTTAAGGATTAAGGCGAAAATCTTAGCTCCTGTAAAGTCAGATAAATAGGTTTTTAACTACTTTCGACTTCTTTAAATCCCAAATAAATGAAAATTAAATTATTCATAACTTTACTGCTTTGCTTGTCTTTAACAACTTTTGGAGCTGTCAATTTAGGAATAGATTTTACTGCGGCTTCTGAAAAGACGATTAACTCTGTTGTGTTTATTAAAGTCGTTTCTATTGAGGAGCAAAAAATGTACGACCCTTTTTTTGGTGTCTTCGGAAATATTGGACAAGTTTCCTCTTCAGGTTCAGGGGTAATTATTTCCCAGGATGGATACATTGTCACTAACTATCATGTGGTTACTCAAAATCCTCAAAAGATTGAAGTAATACTCAATAATAACAAAAGAAGTTTCAATGCCAAAGTCATAGGAGTTGACCCGTCCACCGATTTAGCAGTTCTAAAAATTGAGGCAAAGAATTTACCACCAATCAATTATGCCAATTCTGATGACGTCAAAATAGGTCAATGGGTTTTGGCTGTTGGGAATCCCTTTAATTTGACCTCGTCTGTAACCGCAGGAATTGTTTCTGCAAAAGGAAGGAATATAAATATTGTACAAAATCAATTCCCTATAGAATCCTTTATTCAAACAGATGCCGCTATTAATCCAGGGAATTCAGGAGGAGCTTTAGTAGATTTAGAGGGTAATTTAGTCGGAATAAATACCGCTATTTTATCAAAAACAGGTTCTTATGCCGGATATGGATTTGCAATTCCTGTTAATATTGTAAAAAAAGTAGTAAAGGACATTCAAGAATTTGGATTTGTTCAAAGAGCATTCATAGAGGCGGAGTTTGTAGATATTGATACCCGATTAGCAAACAAACTCAATGATGATAATTTAACAGGTATATATGTTAAAAATGTATATGCAGGTGGAAATGCCGCTCTGTCAGGTTTAAAAAAAGGAGATATCATTTCCAAATTTGATGGAAAAGATATTGATTCCAGATCCGCTTTTGATGAATTGTTATCCTATCATAGACCTGGTGATAAGGTCAAAATTGTACTAAAAGTAGATACAAAGGAAAAAGAAATCGAAATCACCTTAAATAATGACAAAGGTGTGCCTAGTTTAGAAATCAATAGTGCAGTTCAATCTAAAAGTTTAGGAGCCTCTTTTGAAGAAATATCAAAAATAGAAAAGGAACGATTCAAACTCCTAAGCGGAATTAGATTATTCAACATTAAGCCAAACGGATTAATATCAAGATTAAACCTACCAGAAAACTTTATTGTTACTTCTTTTAATTATCAAAAGTTCAATAAACCAGAGGAATTGATAAAGGTATTAGAAACAGTCAGAGGCAAAATATTATTTGAAGGGATAAATCCTAATGGTACCAAAGGTTATTATCAATCTATGATTTATTAATACCCTTGTATTTTTAGGGTAGGGGATACAATTACTGTATCATACTGAAGAACGTTTACTGCTCCTGGAGCAGCTCCTCTAGGCTTAGAAACATATTTACGCCGAGTATATTGAACTGGGACTAAATCTGAGTTTTTGTCAGAAGAATTAAAAGCGGATATTTGCGCAGCGTATTCAATAATAGATTTATCTATTGTTTTTTTATTTGGATTCTTGATGATGACATGACTTCCCGATACCCCTTGAGCGTGAAGCCAATAGTCCTCCCTCTTTGCTATTTTGAAGGTCAATAAATCGTTACTTTGGGCTGACTTTCCGCATAAAATTTCGTAACCCTCCATCTCAAAGGTGTAAAACGGAGGTACAATTGGTTTACTTGTTTCCTTCTGCTTAACCTTTTTAGATATTAACCTATAATTAGTAGAACTTTCAATTTCCTTTAATTGTATATTTAATTGAGTTAATTGAGATAAAGATTTCTGTAAATTTTTTTCAACCGACTCTATTTCTAAGTTTTTATTTTTATGTTTTCTATATATTTTCTCAGCAAATTGAATAGGAGCAATATTATCAGGTATTTTAATTGAGATTTCTTTATTATTATAAAAATCAAAAACATTATTCATCCCAGCTTTTAATTCATAAAGGTTGGCCATTATAATGTCCCCCAGTTCCTTCTGATGGTCATCATTTCTTAAAATACTTAGTTTCAGTTCATTTGATTTTATTTTCTTATCAAAGTGTGCAATTTGATGTTTTAAATCTTTAATCGCAGCATTTCTTAATTGAATGATTTTATTAAAAGATTGGAATTGTCTTACATAATTTGATAAGAGCTCAACTATATCAGCATTGTCTTGGCTATTGGAAGGTAGGATGGCAGGCAATTGGTTCTTTAAAATATCACCGTCCTTTAAAATAAAGTATAGGGATTCTGTATTAAATTCTAGTTTAGAGGAGGTCAACTGTTGAAAATCAATTTCATAATCATTCTTAAGCTCCTCGCGGTACAAATCAACAAACTGATTCTTATTAAATAGTATAATGTTTCCATTTTTTCCATATAATTTGATTAAGAGTGTAAATTCATCCTTGAACAGAATCAATAGGCTTCTATCATTGGACAAATATTGAAAATCAATTACTTGTAGATTTAAAACTTGCTCAAAATGATTTAAAGCCAATCTACTTTTTTCTCCGTTGTTTGGGAAATAAATAAAGGAGGTCTGTCCAAAATAAATGGCCAGTATAAATATTTCATCCTTGGAGCGGAATTTTAAATAGAAATCATTTTTATTGTTTGAATAGCATTCAAACAAGTATTTACCTAATAAAGAATCTTTATATTCCTCTACAATTAGTTTTAAAAAACTCGGATGGTTAATGTAATCCATTACCAGTTTACTTGTAATCCATCATAAGCAAGAAAAACATTATGCGGAAGTAGATTTTCTTGGACATATTTATGAAGCCCTAAATCATGGCTAATATGGGTTAAAAAGGCTTTTTCAGGCTTTATAATGTCAATAATTCTAAGTGCCTCCTCAAGATTAAAGTGAGATAAATGAGGAGTTATCCTTAAACAATTTATCACAAAATATTTACTTCCTTTAATTTTTTCTAATTCCTCATTACTAATATAATTGGCATCAGTGATGTAAGTAAAATCGTTAAATCTAAACCCCATTACAGGTAATTTGTAATGAAGCACCTCTATTGGTAAAAATTCTAAACTACCAATTTTAAAGGATTCATTTTTTGTAATAGTCCTTAAATCCACATCAGGAATACCGGGATATTTAATATCTTTAAAAATATAAGCAAAGGATTGTTTTAAATTTTCTTGTACCCAAGTTGTTGCATATACGGGCAGTTTTTTGGATTCAATTATACTGAAACTACGGGTATCATCCAAGCCAGCAGTGTGGTCTTTATGTTCATGAGTATAGAGGATGTAATCTAAATGCATTACCTCATATTTAAGCATCTGTTGACGGAAATCAGGTCCAGTGTCAATAATGATGTTTTTACCATCATGTTCAATAATTATAGACGATCTCAATCGTTTATCTTTTGAATCTGTTGATTGGCATACAGCACACAGACAAGCTATTTGTGGCACGCCATGACTTGTTCCTGTGCCTAAAAAGGTGACTTTGGTTTCCATTGGTCTCTCTTCAAATTTAGACTATTTTTTTGTTTACTGGACGTGCCGGTACACCAACCATCGTTGATGTTTCCTCCACATTTTCTATCAAAACAGCTCCTGCGCCAATAACAGATTTTCTGGCAACTTTTACTCCTCTAATTAAGCAGGACCCTGTTCCTAAATATACGCCGGATTCTAATTTGATAAATCCGCTCAAATGACATCCTGGCATAATACTACAATAGTCTTCAATTACAGCATCGTGTCCAATGGTGACGCCCAAATTGATAAAAACATGGCTTTTGATTTTAATATCACATGTCAAAATGCTTCCAGAGCATATAATTGTTCCTTCTCCTACTTCAATATTTTGATAATCACTAATTTGTACTGAAGGATGAATGATGGTTGGATATTTGATGTTTTTATTCGTTATTTTCAGTACAGTTTCCATCTTTGGTTGGCAATCGCCTATTGCAATAAGTAAATGAAGTTCCTCACTCCATTTATTTAAACTGTCCATACTCCCAATGACGTTACAATCATGAATTTTTGTTCCAATCGGTTGATGGTCGTCAAAAAATCCTAAAATATTCCATTCTAAATGAATAGCATTGATTTGCCTTAATAAAATCAATATTTCCCTCCCAACGGCACCTGCGCCAAAAATCGCAATATCTTTTAATCTGGATTTGTCCACTTAAATCTTTATTTTTGACAAAAATATGCAATTTTTTAGGGGAGAACCAAATATTGATGATTCTTGGAAGGAAATATTCAATGTAGAATTCAATAAGGAATATTTTTCTTTAATTGATTCTACTCTTTTTAAGGAAATAGAAATAGAAAACATCATTTGTCCATCTAGAGAACTCATTTTTAATGCATTTAAACTACTTCCTTTCGATAACGTTAAAGTCCTAATTCTTGGGCAAGATCCTTATCATGGATATGGTCAAGCACATGGACTCTCATTTTCTGTTCCAAAAGGGATAAGACCTCCTCCTAGCTTAATAAATATTTTTAAAGAATTAGAATCTGATTTAGGATATAATATTCCTAAACACGGAGATTTGACTTTTTGGGCAAATCAAGGCGTATTATTATTAAATTCTTTTTTGACAGTTAAATTAGGTAATCCACTAAGTCATCAAAAAATTGGCTGGGAGTTGTTTACAGATAATATTATAAAGGAATTATCTAAAAATCAACAGCATTTAGTATTTATTCTTTGGGGAAAGTTTGCCCAATCTAAATCAAAATTAATTGATACCTCCAAACATTTGATCATTCAATCCGCCCACCCAAGTCCATTAAGTGCTTATAACGGTTTTTGGGATTCTAAGCCATTTTCTTTGGCCAATGAATACTTAAAACAAAATGGGCGTCAGCCAATCGATTGGCAAATAAAGAATTAAAGATATTTGGCCACAATAGGAAGTCTTCTACCTACACCAAATGCCTTATTACTTACCCTTAAAATGGGAGGGGCTTGAAATCTCTTAAACTCACTTTTATTAACCAAACTTAATATTCTATCTATAATGGATTTTTCAAAACCCATTGATTCTAATTCTAAAGGTCCTTTTTTGAGTTCAATATAATTGTATAATAATTTATCCAAAATATCATATTCTGGTAAGGAATCACTATCCTTTTGATCTGGACGCAATTCAGCAGAGGGTGGACGAGTTATGATAAGTTCTGGAATAAGACCATCAAATTTTTGATTAAGGTATTGAGCCAATTCATAAACTTCTGTTTTATATAAATCACCTAAAACTGAAAATGCCCCATTACTATCTCCATATAAAGTGGAGTATCCTACTGCCATTTCACTTTTATTAGATGTATTGACCAATATATTTCCAAATTTATTACTAATTGCCATCAATAATAAACCCCTTATTCTTGATTGGATATTTTCTTCAGTTAATCCTTTTGGCAATCCATAAAACAAGTTTTCTAAAGACTTTTCAATGCTTTCCATAATGGATTTAATTTCAATCATGGATTCCTTACCACTACAATTATTAACTAATTCCTGTGCTAAAGTATTTGATATTGATGAAGTGTAAGGAGATGGCATTTCTATTGCGAAAACATTATCAGCACCTAATGCCTTTACTAGAAGTACGTAAACTACAGCAGAGTCTATCCCGCCTGAAAGTCCTAATATTGCTTTGGAGAAACCTAATTTTTTAAAGTAATCTTGAATCCCAAGAATTAGAGCTTGATAAATGAAATCATACTTGGATGGCATTTCCAAAGCTTTATTTTCATTTTCAGGACTAAAGACTCCCTCACTAAAATAACTTAACCCTTTTATTTGACCATCAGGATATATCAAACAGCTTCCCCCATCAAATATTAATTCAGTTTGGGCGCCAACATGATTAACATAATAAAAAGGAATTTGATATTTATGTGCGTTTCTTTTTAATACCTTTAATCTATCTTCAGGGTGGGTAAAACTAAATGGACTCGCTGCTAGATTAATAGCAATTTCAGGATTTTCTTTGATAAGCAAATCCATTGGATTCGTGGTGTATAAAGGGTCATCGTCTAGGTTCCATAAGTCCTCACAAATGGTAAGAGCTATTTTGATTCCTTTAAATTCAACACATTGTGTTAGGTTGGCAGGTTCAAAGTATCGGTATTCGTCAAAAACGTCATAGGTCGGCAATAAATGCTTGTGAATAACATTATTAACCTTTCCTTCAGACATGAAAATTGCTGAATTGTGAAGGTTTTTCCCTTCTAAATTCGGATTTCTAGTTGGACTTCCTATGATAATTCCAATCTTGGTGGATAGAGGAATTAAATTATTAATTATTGACTCACAATCATCTACAAATTCTTTAAACTCTAAGAAGTCCCAAGCCGGATATCCGCAAACTGCCAATTCAGGAAATACAATTAAGTCGATTCCTTGATTTATCGCGGTATTTATTGCATCAAGAATTTTATTATAATTCGAGGTAAAATTTCCTACATGGAAATTTAATTGAGCCAATCCAATTTTTAAGGTCATATTTTAAGAAAAAAAAAGCCTTGCTTAGTAGCAAGGCTTAATGTTTTTTATTTGTTTGTATTAGAATTTAATTCCTACATTTAAGGAAATATATCTTCTTGAAAGTATTATAGCATCAATTTTGGATTGGTCAAATATTCCGCTGGTGTAAGTAGCCCCAAAAACTAATGAGGTATTATCTGATAAGTTATAATCTGCTCCTGCACCAATGTTGTATAATAAATTGAATCTTCTAAGTATATCTACTCGTGAAATCTCCTGGTCACTACTTAAAACTTTAGGATTTCCGTTTAAATCGAAAGCTGTTTCATCTTTGTTACCATAAGAACTAGTCATTACACTTGGAGTTAATCCCAAAAGTGCAAAGTACTTCATATAACCAATTTCATTAGTTTGCATTTTAAAGTTGACAGGAATTTCGAAATAGGTCTCTGACATAGTATTCTTTACAGTTGAAGTTGTGGCAGATTGCAATGACGCTGCAAAAGTTGAATAAGTGAATCCTTCACCCCATAAATTAAGTAATCTTAATTCAAAACTAAAGCCATAATTGTCAGTAAACATATAGTCAATTCCACCTCCGTAACTCAGACCAAAACTAAAATTATCTATAGATCCCGCAACTGTTTTCTTGAAATTATCTGCTACAGTAACATTATACCAACCCATGGTTGGGCTCAATTTAATAAAAGGCTTAATTCTTTGTGCTTTTGGGGTAGATTCTGTGATTTTGTCTTCTGCTTTTATGGACCCAAAACCAAGAAAAATCAATATTAAAATACAATATAACTTTGTCATAGATTTGCAATTAAGTTTTAACAAATTTACTGCTATTAAATGTTTAAAAGACTAATATTTACAATTGTATCAATAATTTCTATAATTGTTATCAACAATGGTTGTTCAAATGATTTCAAATTTGACATCCCGAAGGATAAACTTAATTTGGTAAATCAATCTTTGGTTAGATGGGATATAATACTACGTGAGATAGATTCTCAGAATTGTCTATTAAAGGTGAATGACCTACAAAAAAAATATCCAGACTTAATTTATACCCTTAAATATATTGTTTGGCCCGATTTAGCCAGATTGGATAGTGGTTTTGCATCTAAGATAATATACAAATACTATCATGAGCCTTATGCTGATACTTTATATAATGATGTATATAAGAGGTTCCCTACCTGTAGATTGGATTCAATAAATAAACAAATTAACTTAGGCTTTTCTAGAATAAAATACTTTAGCCCGAAAACTAAAATTCCTAAGGTGGCTACTGTAGTAACCTTGTTTGCTGCACAATCTTTCTTTACAGATAGCACCATTGCCATAGGGTTAGATTGTTATTTAGGGAGTCAGTATAAATATTATAATGCTGCTCAATTGAATTTGCCTCAATTTGTCATTTCAAAGTTTGAATCAATATATTTGGTGAATCAATGCTTTAAGACTTTATTTGAATACAATTATGACTTCAAATCAAAGAAAGGGTTATTAGGAATTGACTATTTTGTCCAAGCAGGAAAACGACTTTATTTCGCTAAAATTGCACAACCCGATGTTCAAGATTCGGTACTTTTTGAACATTCCAATGTTCAAATTAAATGGTGTCAAGATGCGGAGGCTCAGTTATGGCAGAGTCTTGTGGCTTCAGGAGTATTCTTTAAGTCAGACGCCGTTCAAATCAATAATTACTTGACAGAAGGACCTTTTACAAATGCTGAAGGACTACCTCAAGAAACCCCTTCAAGAATTGGAGAGTGGATTGGATATCAAATAGTTAAAAAATATATGGATGAAAATCCAAAGATGACTTTACAAGAGCTATTGGCTAATACTGACAGTCGTCAAATTTTGATGAAGTCTAAGTATAAGCCAAAGTAATTGGATTAGGAAATTACCAATCCACTCCTGATTCCAAATCAAAAACTTCTCTCATTTCAGAAATTAATGGAGTAAGATGAGCAGAAATAATTCCATTTCTTCCAGCATTAACCTCCATATTAGTATCAATTGACGGATATGTCAAGCCATAAGAGGTTAATAATTCATTCACGTGAGCAAAATACCTTGATTTTAATTCATCTTCCCCAGCAAAATATCCGCTGGATATAATTTCTGACTCTAAAGGAGTTTTTTCAAAAATGCCTAAGGTCAAAGGATATAACTCATTAATTTGGGTTTGAATTTTTCCTTTTGATTCTTCATTGGCTGAACTCAATTGTTTCATCCAAGTATTCCCGTGATAAATGTGATACTTGATTTCTGATCTAAATTTCTTTGCTAAATGGCTCAGTTTTTCATAACTAGAATTCATTAGGAGTTCAAATCTGATAAATTCTGCATGGTCAAACAAAAAATGTCTGACTAAAGCTTTGTCATAACCCGCATTAGGTAAAACTACCAACTCACAGGATTTGAATTCTGATGACGGACGCTTAAAAGCTAGAGTATCTGGTGAGGTATTGGTTAGCTCAGCAACCAACTCATACATATTTTGACTATGGCCTACTTTGTCTTGTGCAATGGATCCAAAGGTGATGTCCTCCTCTAAAGTTGGACCAATCCCAATCCATTCACTTATCCTATGACCAATAATGAATTCATCATCAGCTATCTTTAGAAGTAAATCTACTAAGGCTTCTTTATTGTTAATTACCATTTATTTGTGATTAAGCGGGATTATTTTTTTGATAAGCTTCTATTTTTTCTCTTGTTTTATAAATTCCAGCTTCTCTATGCAGTTTATCTGGTGTTGACTCAAAAATGTCTTCATCTTCAGCAGCTGTAGCTACAACATTGGCTGATTTGACTATCCATAAGCTTGTTGTTGCGCCTCTTCTGCCAAATGTTTCCTTGGCTGCCAACATTGCCATTTCATCATTAGGGGCATGTACAATACCAACATGAATATGTTGAGAGCCTTTCTTTTTTTGATGGAAGACCTCATAAGTGATAAAATTATCCTCTTGAGTTAGAACAACAGCATCGGGTTCTGATTCGGTTAAACCTAATCTTTGTATCCTTGGGTCTAAACTTTCGATTTTCATATATTTAATAATAGGAGGTTATGGGATTAAGCAAATGGAGTTACATAACTATCTTTTGGATTAAATAATGCTTTTCTTACCCAAGCTCCTTGGGTTTCCGCCCATTTTCTGACTGCTAGGCGCTCTTTATTGCAAGGACCATCTCCATTAATTACTTTAAAAAAAGTATCCCAATTGGGTTCTGTAAATTCCCATAATTTAGTAGATTCATTTCTCTTAAGATTAGGATCAGGAAGGGTTAAACCAAGTTCCCAAATTTTAGGGACATAAGTGTTTAAAAATTGCTGACGCATATCATCATTGGAGGCCATTTTTACTTTCCAGCGCATTAAACGCTCCCCATGCACAGACATTTTATCCGATGGACCAAAGAAATGCATAATTGGTTCCCACCATCTAATTAAGGCATCTTGCGCCATTTGACGTTGCATAGTTGACCCAGTTGCCAAGGCAACAAAGGCATCATGACCTTGTTTTAGGTGGAATGCCTCTTCATAACAAATTCTTTCTAGGGCTCTACAGTAAGGTCCATAGCTTCCTTTGGAGTTTAATACTTGGTTAACAATTGCCGCTGCATCAATTAAAAAACCAATAACAGTAACGTCTGCCCAAGTTTCAGCAGGATAGTTAAACACATTGCTGTACTTAGATTTTCCTGTCATTAAATCATTAAGCATATCTTCTCTTGATTTACCTAGAGTCTCTGCAGCTGAATATAATAGTTGAGCATGTCCAATTTCATCCTGAACTTTTGCCATTAATGCCATTTTACGTTTAAACCCAGGTGCTCTGGTAATCCATGTACCTTCTGGCAATGCGCCTATGATTTCAGAATGCGCATGTTGTTCTATCATTCTGATTAATTGAGATCTGTATGCCTTTGGCATCCAATCGTTTGGTTCAATTTTTTCTCCTGCAGCGATTCTTGCTTCAAACTTTGCCAATTCAATTGGGTCGTCTTGCATTAATTCTGCTTCTTTTCTTGTTTTCTCGTCAATGAAACCGCCTCCGTACATATATTTTTTATTTTAAAATTCCTTTTAAGATGACATCGCAGAGATTATCTGCCAAATGTTTTGGGTCTATATTTTTAGATGGATTATACCACTCGTATGTCCAGTTCATGGTGGAAAATAAAGTAAGTGCCACAAACTTTGTGTCAGCCTCTCTAAAAACTCCTTCAGAAATTCCTTTCTGGATGGTATCTAAAAATATTTTCTCGTATTGATGCCTTTGATGTTTAAAGTTATCTAAATTAGGCTTGTCAAGGTGCCTCCAATCATGGAAAAATACTGCGACTGAATCAATATTGTCTGCAATTACTTGAATATGACTGTGTACCAAAAGCGTTAGTTTAGTTAGTGAGCTGACGGAAACATCCTCATAAATTGGAAGCGCTGTTTTGAAAAATTGTCCAGCAACCTCAAAAACAATTGTCTTTAAGATTTCTTCCTTAGATCTGAAATGGGAATAGATACTCGGAGCCTCTAATCCAACCTCCTTTGCTAACTGACGCATAGAAGTAGCAGGAAACCCATTGTCGCGGAATAATACAGCTGCTCTCTGCTTTATTAAAGTTTTGGTGGATACTTGCTCTGCAATCATAACTAACAAACGTTAGCAAATTTAGTAAATAACTTGATAAGTTGCAAAAAGATTCAAATCATACAATTATTAAACAAAAAAAGCTGAAGTTTTAGGCTTCAGCTTTTAATTATATTTATACAAATTATGATTATGGTAAATCAGCACCTCTTTTAACACGGAATTTACCTGCGGTGATATTAAGGTAATATTTATCTAATCCTCCAGCAATTGAAAGGGTACAAGGTTTTGATTTATCTCCAAATGTACCTACAACATAACCTCCTACTGCATCAAATTGACTTATCGAAATTGTTCCGCTAGAGGTTGGTTCTGAATCATAAGTTCGAGTTTCCATTTTAGTTTTATCAGTTAAAACTAAATTCATTGTATTTCCCCCTGTTGCTAATCCATAACTTCCTATAGCTTTTCCTTTGATAGTTATTGTTAATTCTACATTGTATGGCTTACTATTTAAAAATACGTTAGTATCAATAACAGAAATAATAGTATTTCCATCACCTTTTGCGTAATTAGCTATTGAAGCATTGGAAGTATAAATTAGGTTGGCAGTCACTGCATTAAAAACCACAACCTCCTTACCTCCAACATAAGTTGAATCTCCGGTTAATATAAAGGAATTACTTGTTCCTGTAGTGGAAGTAGTTGTTGTAGTGCTAGTAGTGGAGGTTGTACTAGACGTTGTGCTGGAACTAGTAGATGAGTCAGAGGACTTGCTACAACCTACAATTACAACTAAGGCAATTGATACTAAGATTAATAATTTTCTCATTTTATTTGATGCAATTTTAAATTTAGTCGCAATCTACAATTTTTAATCAAATTTAAGATTAGATGTGACGTTGATGTTGTCTAATTTTTCAAAAATGGAGTTATTGGAGACAAATTCTGGAACAATTAACTTCATTTTAGAAACGGTTTGCTGATCATTACCATCAAAATTGGACACGATTAGGTCATTTATTTCCGCTTCTACTAATTCAAATGGATATTCTCTTACCTTTCCTATCATTATTTTTGGATGGTGGGTAGGTAATGTTTTTTCCTTATTATTAAGTAATTCCTCTTTGATTTTCTCTCCTGGACGTAATCCTGTGAAAACGATTTTTACATCTTGGTCTATTTTTAGACCAGCTAAGGAAATCATTTTTTTAGCTAAATCAATGATTTTGACTGGTTCACCCATGTCAAATACAAATATTTCACCTCCTTTACCCATTTTAGCCGCCTCTAGTATCAATTGACAGGCTTCTGGGATGGTCATAAAATATCTACATATTTCAGGATGCGTCACTGTAATTGGACCTCCGTTTTCTAACTGTTTTCTAAACCTTGGAATAACTGACCCATTAGAACCTAAAACGTTTCCAAATCTAGTAGTTACAAATTGTGTTACTCCATATTCTGGCTGATCAATCAGTCTTTTATTAAGACTTTGAACATAAATTTCCGCAATCCTTTTGCTTGCACCCATCACGTTAGTTGGGTTTACAGCTTTGTCAGTTGAAACAAATACAAACTTTTTGACATTGTATTTAACGGATAAATCTGCTAAGATTTTTGTACCTCTTACATTTGTGTTAATTGCTTCGAAAGGATGTTCCTCCATTAACGGTACATGTTTATAGGCACCTGCGTGATAAACCACCTCAGGATTGGTTTTTTGGAAGATTTCTTCCATCCTTTTTTGATTTCTGATATCTGCAATGACTACGTCAAATTCAATGAAACCAAATTTTTCCCTCATTTCCAACTCAAGTTCATATAATGGACTTTCTGCTTGGTCAATCAAGACAATCTTCTCTGGATAAAACTTAACTATTTGACGTACCAATTCACTTCCAATTGATCCACATGCCCCAGTCACCATCACCACTTTATCTTTTAAAAGAGCGGAAATTTTGTCCTGATCTAATTGAATTGGGTCACGTTCCAACAAATCCTCAATTTTGATTTCTTTGATTTGTTTTGTACTTAACTCGCCATTGATCCAATCAGAAGCATTAGGAACAGTCATGACGTGGATTTTGTGCAAAAGGCACAAATCAACTAATTCTTCTTTACGTTTTCGGGATATTTTTTGAACCGAAATAACTAGTTCGTCAATCTTGTATTTTGAAATCAAATGATTGAAGTCTTGCTCCAAATTATATATTTTGAGCCCTTCAACTGTTTTGAATCTTTTTTTATGATCATCGTCTAAAAAGGCAATTACTTTTTTACCTGAATCCTTGTCGTGGTCAATTGTTCTTTTGGTCAAAATACCAGACTCACCGGCTCCAAAAATGATGACACTTTTACGGTCAACATCTAGGATTTTTATTTCCGTATAAATCAATTTAACCGCTAGACGGAAGAAACACATGGTCACTGCCGTTAAAACATATTCTGCAAGGATTATAGAAAATGGGGCAAACTCATATCCTTTATTGTAATAAAATATGATGTTTGCTGCACCATAGAATATTGTACCGCCTGTTAAAGAAATGAATATCCTTTTTGCATCTTGGACGGATGTATACCTAACAACGCCGTAATAGGTCTTGGTGAAGTAGAAGCTGAAAAGCCTCAAAACGCCAAAAGTGGCAGCTATCAACCAAAATCGACTAAATTCAGGATGATAGAGGTCAAAGTTGAACCTGATTAGGTAAGCAACAAAAACGGATAAAACTACAAAGAGGAGGTCAATTTGAAGGATTAACCACCTCGGGGCGTAATTTTTAGTTAAAAATCTCTTAAAAAACTTCATTCCACTTTAAATAATTAAACTGTGATGGACTTGCAGCTTGATACAATTTTAGAGTATGTCACAAATTTTCTGAATAGCAAAGATAAGGATAAATTGTTGATAAAGTCAAAAATGTTGTGTTAAGCTATCATTAAGGATGAAACTAACCCTTAGCTCGATGAACTGCAAATTAATTTGGGCAAAGATGATTTTGGTATTATATTGCGGAATCAAATTATTTTTTATAATACAGTATGTTTCCGATTAATCATCAACTAGAAACCAGAGGGAGTGATTTTACCCCCCCCCAATTTGTAAACAATTGTGGGAAAGCAATCAGAATCCTAACCCAACTAACTAAATCATCATTGATTTTGATGTTTTTAGCAATGTTTAACCAATCAAATTATGTCAAGGCGCAGAGCTGTTCATCAACCCCGGGAACGGTAACTTTAAGTTCAACAGTACTAATTTCTTCCTCGACTAATTTTGTGAATAATATAATAATTCCAAACGGTGTTACAATGACGATAGACCCTGGGTCACCGCCTGCCACACCAATTACCATTACCATGCTACCTAATACCCATATTATTGTTCAAAAGGGAGGTTCTTTGGTAGTCAATAATGCAAAAATCGATTGCTGTGACCCAAATGATTTTTGGGATGGCATCATTCTTTACGGTGACAAATATAATCATGGGGATGGAACCGTTTATATTAATAATTCAATTATTACACATGCCAATGCAGGAGTTTGGATAGGTCATGACGATGGATCATACTCTCAAAGTTCTGATAATATAGGCGGAGGGCTACTAAGTTGTATTAACTCAAAGTTTATTGATAATCGATCTTATGCAATTAACGCGATTACCAATGCAGCTGATTTTAACCGGCCTTATATTTATTGCAATAATATTGAGTTTATAACCACCAAAACATTACGAACGGTTGGTAGCAATAATTATTGTCAAGAAGCATTTGTATGGTTAAATGGGGTTTTAAATGCTAATTTTTATTCTTGTAGCATGGACAACGCGACAAATTGGGGTTATACAGGTAGCAATTGGGTTGTACCATCACCATTAGGCATCGTTAAAGGACGTGGGATGGTCGCTACTAATTCTAAAGTTAGTTGGACGAAAGAAGTACAAGCTTACCCAAGTACTGGTCAAGATTCCCGATGTGTCACTTATAATACTCAACCTAATAAAGCCATCAAAAGCTTATATAAGGCATTTGAAATAAATATGGATGCTAGTTTTTTTAGATCTAGTTATTGTACGATAGATATAGAGTTCAATGATTTTTTGAATAATGAATACGACATTGAACAAACAAATACCATTCATAGTTTAGTGAAAAATAATAGTTTTATAACAAATAATTCTTTTTTACCTTTTTTCCATTTTGATAATACTTACTTTGAAGTGCGACCAGGTAATTATATTTCAGTAAATTACACCAATTGCTCAAAAATTGATTTTTCTGAAAACATAATGAAAAGAAATTGGTCTTACTTTATTGCTAATCAAGAAAGTAATTTTCTTGGTGCACAAGGACTTAGAATTTTAGGAAGTGGTATAACACCTAGTCAAGTGTATAATAATACTTTTGAAAATAAGGTTGATTTTACAGTGTCTTGCTCAAATCCAGCAATTCATGCATCCGTAATGTTATATGACAATTGTAAGGGGCTGAATTTACTTTGTAATAAATTTAATAATTTGGGTAATTACGCTTGTAGTGTATGTGAAAGAAATACTATGTTTGATATTTATTGTGAAGGTGCAAATACAAATTTTGACTTCAAAGACCAAGGAAATAGTGGCGTCTCTAGCGGTAATACTTTTACTGATTTTACACAATTTCCTAGTCAATGTGCAGATCCCGCTGATTATCACTTAGGTGGTAGGTCTAATAATATTAATGCAACTGTTACAGCATGTAATAGTACCAACATAACAACACCTTGTATCACCTTCTGGTTTTATAATAGCAATGAAATACCGGATTGCTACGATAATCATACAACACCTACACCTACTTACTATTTCTATCACAAATTAGCAACTTCCCAAAATCAGTGTGCAAGCTATTGTGGGCATTTTTTAGATTATTCTATAGTTCAAGATGGTGGAGGGGGGATGTTTATCTCTAAACAAAAACCTCCAACTGATGAAAATAAAATTGAAATCAATGCTGCGGAATTGGTTACAGGCAAATACCAAATTAGTGTAACCTATCCTAAAGATAATTTATCATCCAATACCAATTCTTTAGAGAACACCCAATATAACGTTATAAGTATAGAAGGTAAACCTATTGCAACAGGTTTAAGGATTATAAACGGCATAATTGATTTATCATCTTACCCTAAAGGGATTTATATAGTTAATTTAGTCCAATTTAATAAAATATTAAAATTAAGAAACTAAACAACTCTAAAGGGGTAGGTTGTTAAATCTGCCCCTTTATTTTCTTTTAAGTATATGCCAAAGAGATTAATACTCATCTTTTTATTTTTGCAAGGGCTATGTTTTGCGCAATTACAGCTCAATAAGTATATCAATTTTGCTGGAGGTCAAGATCAAAAAAGTGGTATTACCAATGGAATTAAATATGATTTTTCTAATTTTAAAGTCAAAGTTTCACCTCAATATTCTAATTATGGTTTGGAATATTACTCAGACCCGTTATTCCAATTCAATTTGAAAGGTAATTTATGGATTTATAGCGTGTTTGGGGCGAGTAATTTAAATACAGGTAAATACTATCCAACCAATATGTCTAAGGACACCACAAAATTCCCTTTAGTTATTGCAGACAATAATTTTACTTTAATTGACACTACAAATAAATTGTTCAAAACTTTTTTTATTGGTACATTAGATTATAAAAATGTCCTTAATAACTTTGATTTCAGGCATATTTATGGCATTATTTACGATTATAGGAATTTTTATAATAAATATGGTTCATATAAACAATTTTCTAATCACGATAATCTTGGATTTGGTATACATAAGTATAAAAATGATACAATTACCTATATTGTAACAAATAGAGAAAATACTTTTTATATTGGTAGGTTAGAGGATTATGGTATTATGAATTATGATTCATTTTTATTTAAAGTGAATGTAAATATTAGGTACAAATATTATTTATCTAGATTGCGTTTCAATCTAGATGGTACTAAATTTATTTACACTTTAAATTGTTCAAGAAGTTCTATTAGTTCTAGAAATCAGAATTTTGACTCTGGAAAATCATACCTTATTTTGGGCACTTTAACAAAAAATACAAAAAGAATCTCGTCCATAAGCATAATAGATAGTTCTGTATTTTATCCTCAATATGTTAAGGATAAAAGTAATTTCATATTTGGACAAGCTGAATTTTCAGAGAAAAGTAGAATTATTTACGTTGGTAATCTTCAAAATAATAATAATGTAGGAAAAACAACCGAGGGATTTAGATATTATGTGTTTAACGGGCAGAATTATATCAGGAAGAGCTATATGTTGGAGCCAGGGGATAGTCCAATTATAGGATTTAGAACGTGTTATGATGGCAAATTACATGGCCGTGTTATAAGCCTGTCATCTTTAAATAACTATAATGTCACTGATACAAGCAATCTTTATTTTAATAATAAACTTAAATCCGCAATTGAAGATTGGATAATCATCGACCCGGATAGTTTTGATTTTAACAATAATATTTCTAAAGGTCATTTGAAAGTTTATCCTATATTTCTTAGAAAAGGACAATACTACAGGCCAATCGCTAGTTGGTATCCTAATGTGATAAACGATTTTAGACCATTGCACATCAGGTATAACAGATTACAAAAATGTGGTGATACGGTACAATTTTATCCCCAATCAGATGATCGGTATAATCAATTTACTTGGGTTATTAATGGAGATACAATAAAAAAAAATACCTTTAAATATTATTTGCCCTATAGTGGTAAATATGACATTATTTTAAGTGGTAAATGTGTGGATGGTCACGTTCAATTTTATGAAGATACTTTGGAGTTTTTTAAAACTCCAAATGGAGTAGTGAACTCAAAGGACTCCATATATTGTACCGCAAATCAAATAAAATTTAAGTATCTATCTTATGATTCTTGTTCAAACAATCTACAGTGGAATCTTGACGATAATATATCCAAAACTGGGAATACTATAAAGTTCAGTTATTCTTTAGAAGGATTAAAATATCCAAAACTTAAAGTCCAAAATAAGGAATGTAGTGTGGAAATGATTATAAAACCACTTAAAGTAATAAAGTCGCCGTCCAATAAATTTTACATTACTTTAAATCAACTATGTACTCCTACCCAATTAATTTTAGATTCAATAGAATATAAAGATAATAATTCAAGGAAATATTTTACATTTCAGTCCCAAAAGTATTTATTGGGGTCTAAAATAATAATAAATCATGCGGTTAAGGATTATTTAAAATTTTATATATCAAATAGAGATTGTGACAATACGGATTCAGCCTTAATTATTATACATACTGGTGCGACCAACTATCCTATTCAATTTGATTCTATCCAAAATACTCTAAAAGGAACACTTATTTCCAAGGTGAATGCCAATTCTATGCGTAATGTTTTTTTAAGAAATAACCGCGATTCTAGTCTTCTTAATTTAAAAAATAACATCATACAAGAGCCAGAAGTTAAATCATTTAGGATTTTGATATTAGATAGTTGTCAAAACTTAGTTGCAAAAACACCATTTATTAATAAAATTAATCTTTACAGTAGTGAAATCAACTTTTCGGATGTATTATTGAAGTGGAATAGACCTTATCCAACTTTTAATGGTAATTTTTATATTTTCAAAAATGGCTTAATAATAGGTTTAACTAAGGATACTTTTTATATAGATTCAACTATTTTTAGTGATCAAATTAAACAAAGTTATCAAATTATAACCAAAGAGGACATTTTTTTCAACTACAATTCTTCAAACCAACTAAAATATAATCCTAAATATTTTTTATATATTCCTAACGCTGTTACTCCAAATAGTGATGGCCTTAATGATGAATTAGAGGTGAGGACATCTGGCATCAAGAAAGAGGTTGCTCTAAAAGTTTATAATAGATGGGGTAATAAATTAAAGGAATCCAATACAACAAAAATCAACTTAAACGGATTACCTGAAGGTACTTACATTCTTTTATTTTCAGGTTACGATTTGGACGATAACCAAATTAACAAAGTTTCAAATTTTACAATTATAAAATAACCACTACAATTGTCATGAAAAAATTCACTTTCTTTGTCTGCTTTCTATGCTTAACAACAATCGTATCAGCTATCAAATTAGACCTTCAATGGGGGAATCACGGAGCGACTTGGTGGTATAAGAATTATGGAGCGGATTCAAATACTACCAAATACATAATGATTAAAACTGGTAAGGATACCAATGTTGGCATTACTTCTTATTTGAGTTATAAAGGTCTTTTTAATTATGCCAATAAGAAGAATTTTATTTTTAGAGAATATATTTATTATAAAATTGATGCAAATGGCAAAGAGACAAAATATGGTCAAACGTTATATTTTGTTCCCGATAGCATAGATCATCCATTTTTAGATACATCTTATGGCAAATACAAACCAAAATTATACTATGCAACTCGAGGTATACCAATTTCCTACTCTTTAAAATATATTAACTTTATTGATTCTATAAGAAAAGCAAGTCCATCTGATGCATATAATGAATGGGTTCTTATAAATGGTAAAACCCCAACGATTAATATCTATACTTCTATATACGATTACGGGTTATTAAAACAAGATACTGTTATATATCCTGGAACGGATATTTGTATGGTTAGAAAAGTATTAACTTCTAAAGACTCCTATTTAAATAATAAGGATACGGTTGATTATATTGGACGTTTTGGAAGTATGAGTTTTGCTATACCGTTTTTAGAACCCTATCCAAATTATAAATCTGGGTACTATTTATACAAATACTATGACCTCCAAATAGGTACCATTGACCTATCAGGAGCTAAAAAGCATGATGAATCCTATAAAAAATGTACCTCGGTAAATTCTATTGAATCAACTAACAAGCCCAATCAATCTAATTTGAGGCTTCGCTTTAATAAGTACAACAATCAACTTAATTTCTTTGGACTAGAAGATAAAACTTTAAAATCCTGTACCATTTTTGATGTCAATGGAAAGTTGTTACAATCGGTTGGTACTGTTTATACCAATATGATAGAACTAAATTCTAATTGCCTTAACTCTAATATATTGATTGTCAAGTTCAATGTTGATGGCGTGTTGGTTAATAAGTTAGTGATAGGGGAGTAGGTTTAAGAGCTTTGTTTTATGAATACAAAAATTCTTCAATCAAACTATTGTATTTGGATGAAACCGTATCAAAGGAAGCCATTTCTATAGCTCTATTTCTGCATTCAGTTTCATAACTTTTTTTGCCATTATTATAAATGGTTAAAATACCGTTTGCTAAATCCTCAATATCTTTATATTTTGCTAAATAACCTGTTTGTTTAGTCTCCACCATATCCTTTATACCCCCACAATCAAATGAAACCACTGGTGTTCCACAGGCTAATGATTCCATAATGGTATTTGGTAGATTTTCTTCTAGAGACGGAAGAATAAAACAATCAGCATCCTGATATTCTTTTACCAATTGGTTGGTATCATAAATATCTCCTAATAATATAGTTTCAATTGGGAAAATATCTATATTATTTTCGTTTTTGGTACCAAAAATTCTTAATTCTACTATTTCTTTTAAATTGGGATATTGATTTATTAATAATGACAATGCATTAATTAAGTAATCAATTCCTTTTCTTTTATTAGTGAGTGAATTTGCTGCTCCAAATAGAATTGTAAATTTAGAATTGGTTTTTGAACTTGTCACCGAAGGCTTAAATAATTCAGTATCCAATGGATTAGGAATTACCCTAAAGTCACAGTTATTAAATAATTTACTTTGGATACCTAAATCTTTTAACCAATGACTTGGAGTCACTAAGGTAAGTCTTCCTTTTTTTTTAAAATATGCTATTTTCTTCTCTAAAATAAATTTGCTTAATATCTGACTATCCGGATGTTTTAATAGATGACAATTTTCACAATTTAAAATGAAATTTGTACATCCTCTACTATGATGACATCCACCAGTGAATGCCCACATATCATGTAAGGTCCAAATTATTTTTTTTTCGGTTTCAAATAATTTACCTATTTCTTTGATGGATAGGAAGGTATGATTTACCCAATGTAAATGCAAAACGTCTGCCTCCCTAATCAATGGATGATGTATTATTGAATGACCTATTAATCCAGTTGAATAATTAAACTCCTGATGATTTGTAAATTGTTTAACTACTAACTCTTCTAATTTAGTAAATAAACCGTATTTAAGTTTAGCTAATTTTGAATTAATAATTGGGGTTGAATTTTGAACACTTCCTTTATTTTTTTTTAAACAAAGAAAATTTACTTGATGTCCTGCCATTCTATACAATGAACCAATTCTTTGAGCAGCAATAGCGGCTCCACCATCTTGGTCGGTTGCATTTAAAATGACAATTTTCATCCTTTATTTCTGAAAACTTTGGTGTATTCTGTTTATGTTAGATTCATAATTGGTTTTGAATTCTTCATAAACCGATTTTATCCCATCTTCGAGATTAATTTCAGCTTTAAATCCTAAGGAATTGAGTTTGGTTACATCCACTAGTTTACGAGGTGTCCCGTCAGGTTTTGTAGAGTCCCAAATAATGTTTCCTTCAAATCCTACTATATTAGAAACCATTTCCGCCAATTCTTTAATGGACAGGTCAGTTCCTACTCCAATATTTACAAATTGTTTGTCATTATAGGATTTCATTAGGTAGACACAAGCACGGGAAAGGTCGTCCGTGTGTAAAAATTCCCTTTTAGGAGTTCCGCTTCCCCAACAGATTACTTCTTGTAACTTATTTATTTTTGCCTCATGAAATTTACGGATGAGTGCTGGTAAGACATGAGAATTATTTAAATCATAATTATCATTAGGCCCATACAAGTTTGTCGGCATAACGGATATAAAATTACATCCGTATTGATCCCTGTAGGATTCACACATTTTAATAGCTGCAATTTTAGCAATGGCATAGGGCTCATTGGTAGGCTCTAAAATGCCTGTTAATAAGCTGGACTCCTCCATTGGTTGTGGAGCAAATTTTGGATATATACAGGTAGATCCAAGATTTAATAATTTTTTGACTCCATATTTATAAGAATTATGGATAATATTACTTGCTATCATAATATTGTCATAAATAAAATCGGCTCTAAATGTATTATTTGCGATTATTCCTCCAACTTTAGCAGCACACATAAAAACAAATTCGGGTTTTTCCTGTTTAAAGAAAAGCTCCACCTGATTTTGATTTCTCAAATCAATTTCTTGACTAGTCCTTGTAATTAAATTTGTGTAACCTTCTAAAGTTAGTCTTTTAATAATGCTAGACCCTACCATCCCTCTATGTCCCGCTACATATATTTTGGCGGATTTATCCATTGTCATAGGTGTATTTTTATTCAAAATAATTGAGTGTTCTAAATCCGGCTTCTCTTAAGAAGCGGTCTTTTTTAACCAATTCTAAGTCTGCTAATGCCATTTCCTTAGCAAGGGATTCTACATCATATCTCGGAATCCAACCTAATTTTTCTCTAGATTTGGTGGCATCTCCAATTAATAAGTCCACTTCTGTTGGACGGAAATATCTAGGATCTATGCTGACAATTTCTTGTCCAATTACCAAATGCTTAGCATCTATATCTAATGATTGGATTAATTCTTGATTTAAACCTGAAATAAAGCCTTTTTCATCTATTCCTTCGCCTTTAAATTCTAAATGAATTCCCAGATTTTCAAAAGTCATTTTAACAAAATCTCTTACGTAAGTAGTTTTCCCTGTAGCAATAACATAATCTTCTGCCGTATCCTGTTGTAATATCAACCACATAGCATAAACATAATCTTTAGCATGTCCCCAGTCTCTTTGAGCATTCAAATTACCCAGGTATAATTTTGATTCTAAACCAAGCGCAATCCTAGCAGCTGATCTGGTTATTTTTCTAGTAACAAAAGTTTCTCCTCTGATTGGAGACTCGTGATTGAAAAGGATTCCGTTACAAGCAAACATTTTATAGGCTTCTCTATAGTTGACAGTTATCCAATAAGCATATAGTTTAGCAGCCGCATAAGGTGAACGAGGATAAAATGGAGTCGTCTCTGATTGCGGAACAGCCTGAACAAGACCATAAAGTTCTGAGGTTGAGGCTTGATAGACTCTTGTTTTTTCTACCAAATTGCAAATTCTTAACGCTTCCAATATTCTCAAAGTCCCAATTCCATCTGCATTAGCAGTGTATTCAGGTGTTTCAAAACTGACATGAACGTGACTTTGAGCTGCAAGATTATAAATCTCATCAGGTTGCGTTTCTTGAATGATTCTAATTAAGTTAGTTGAATCAGTTAGGTCTCCATAATGTAGTTCTAAATTGATTTTTGACTCGTGCGGATCTTGATATAAGTGGTCAATACGGTCGGTATTAAATAAGGAGCTTCTCCTTTTGATTCCGTGAACTATATATCCTTTTTTGAGTAGCAATTCTGCTAAATAGGCACCATCTTGTCCAGTAATTCCTGTGATTAATGCCACTTTTGGTTGACTCATGAATGATTTAAATTAATAAATTAACTTACAAAGTTAGCGTTTAAGGGTATGATTCAATACTTTTGGACTTTAAAAAGATTAGAATCCAACTCCTCCTAACATTTTTATTTTTTTGTGGATAAGTTGAAATTTTAATATAATTTATTTAATTGATTGATTATCATTTGTTTGTGTTGAAATTGTCCTTATTTAGAAATATTCTAAATTAATTTACTTTGTTCCAATTATCGCTCATTTTAATGACAGACTCTAAATTTGCACTTTGAAAAGTCAAAGAATGGTTCTTTGATTTATTCATCTAAAGATAGAAACATAGGTATATATGACACTTACCTCAGATTCAGTATTTATAGTCCTTATAGTAGTAGCACTACTTTTAACCACCATTTTTTCCACTTTACTTATACTGGTTACTCGGTCTAAGAAACAAGCACTAAAAGCTCAGTGGGAGTCCGAAAATCCAGGTCAAACCTATGATGGTGAAGGTAAAACCAACCTTAAAGAGAATTTACAAGAATCATTCCAAAAGTTTAATTCTAAGATTCAACCTACCTTTATTGTTTTAAGTATAGTAGGAATACTGACTTACATCCAATTAGCAGATTGGTACAATAGAGCTCAAGATTTAGGGACTCAACAAGGTTACGCTCCAGAACAACCTATTAAGTTTAATCACAAATTACATGCAGGTCAATATGGTATCCAATGTCAATATTGCCACACAGGGGTAGAAAAAGGAAAACAAGCCAATATTCCATCTGCCAATATTTGTATGAACTGTCATAATTACATCAAGCAAGGTCCTCAATACGGAACTGCAGAGGTATCAAAATTGACAGAATATTATGCTAAAAAACAACCTATCAAATGGGTAAGGATTCATAACTTACCAGACCACGTATACTTTAATCACTCTCAACATGTTGTAGCAGGAAAAATAAAATGTCAACAATGCCATGGAGCGGTTCAGGAAATGGAAAAAGTAGCTCAGTCTGCTACTTTAGAAATGGGTTGGTGTATCAATTGTCATAGAGAAATGAAAATCGATGACAACAATACTTACTATGCTGCCACTTTTGATTTTGTTAAAAAACACAAACAAATGAAAAAAGAAGGTCAGAAATATACTGTTGCTCAAATGGGTGGTTTAGAATGTGCAAAATGTCATTACTAAAATCAACCTTATCTTCTTATTAATTAAAATCAAATCTTAATCAGAGAATCAAAATTTAATGGAAAATAATAATATATACTGGAAAGGTCTTGAAGAGTTAAATAACTCTCCAGAGTTTGAAAAAAACCGGTATAATGAATTTGCAGAAAAACTTCCTATTGGTAAGGTTGCATCCCCAAATGATTTAGAAATGACTTCTACAAGAAGAGATTTCTTAAAGTTTATGGGATTTGGTATTACCGCGGCAACATTAGCTGCTTGTGCACGTCAACCAATTAAAAATGCTGTGCCTTATGCTGTAAAACCTGATAATGTTGATCCAGGAATTGCTGATTGGTATGCTAGTACTTGTGGTGGATGCGGTGCTGGTTGCTCTATTTTAGTAAAATCTAGAGACGGAAGACCAACAAAAATTGAAGGCAATCCAGAATCACCATTATTTAAAGGTGGTGTTTGTGCAGTTGGTCAAGCCAAAGTTCTTTCTTTATATGATTTGGGAAGACTATCCAATCCTAAACTTAATAAAAAAGATGCTACTTGGAAAGAATTAGACACCTACGTAGAATCTGCTTTAGCAGAGGGAGGGTCCATCAGAATTTTAACTGGTACCATTAATAGTCCTTCCACTCTAGCTTCTATTGAACATATTACTTCAAAATATCCATCTGCTAAACATATTCAATATGATGCAAGTAGTTCATCAGCAATTAGATTAGCTCATGAAAAAGGATTTGGTAAAAATGTTTTACCTTCTTTCCATTTTGATAAATCTAAAGTAGTTGTAAGTTTCGGTGCAGACTTTTTAGGAACTTGGATTTCTCCAGTAGAATTCACAAAACAATATACTTCCAAAAGAAATCCTGATTATCCTGCTGATTTTATTCAGCATTTTCAGTTTGAATCTAATTTATCTTTGACTGGTTCAAATGCTGATTACAGAGCAACTTTATCGCCGTCACAAGTGGGTCAAGCTTTGGTAAGATTGCATAACTTGATTGCTCAAATGGCAGGTGCTTCAACAGTTGGTAATTCTAATATTGAGTTAGCGGGAAATACCCTTAGCTTAGCAGCAAAACAACTTTGGGCAAATAAAGGAAAAGCTTTAGTTGTTTCCAATTCAAATGATGTTGATCATCAAATAATTATAGCAGGTATAAATAACTTATTAGGGGCTTATGGTTCCACCATTAACTTGGAAAATGTTTCCAATCAAAAAATGGGTAATGATAAGGAGATGATTCAATTGGTTAAAGAATTGAATGCAGGTCAAGTAAATACGCTAATTTTAATGGGATGTAACCCTGGTTATACCTATCCTAAAGGATTTACTGAGGGTGTTGCAAAAACAAAAAATACGATTGCCCTAAGTACAAGAATCGATGAAACATCAGTTCACTTTAAAGCAATTGCTCCAGATCATCACTTCTTAGAGTCTTGGGGAGATGAAAATCCTAAATCCAACTATTTTGGACTTTATCAACCTACTATCTCCCCAATCTTCAATACTAGAAGTGCCATAGAATCATTCTTGGTTTGGGCAGGGAAACCGATGAAATCGGACGAATTTGTTAAATCGGTTTGGAAAAATAAAATGTCTGGTAAAGTTGAGGGCTCATTTGATGATTTTTGGAATAAAACCTTAGAAACAGGTTTCTTTTCCTTAGAAGAATCGATGGGAGGCGGAAACTTTTCTGCCGATTTATCAGCGTCAGTTAATGATGCTTTAAAAGAGAATTTTACAGGTACTAAAGATAGTCCAGAATTATTTTTATATGAAAAAGTCTCTATGAGAGACGGACAAGAGTCAAATAATCCTTGGTTACAAGAATTACCAGACCCTGTTACCAAAGCTACTTGGGACAATTACATTGTAATGAATCCAAAAATGGCTGACGAATTAGGTGTTGCGTTAGAAGACGTAATGGAAGTTAAATCTAATGGATTGACAATGGAATTACCAGTTTTACCTCTTCCAGGAGTTAAATACGGTACTATTGGAGTTGCACTTGGTTATGGTAGAGGTAAAGATATGACTCAAGATGACATTAAAGTTGGGTATATGGTTGGTAAAAATGCCTATCCATTTGCTTCAATTGCAAATGAGTCAATAATTTACAGTCAACCAAAAGTAAATATTACCAAAACAAATAAAACTTTTGATCTTGCATTAACCCAAACTCACCATCATATGGAAGGTAGAGATTTAGTGAGGGAGACTACTTTAGCAGAATTTGCATCTGGCAAATATGCTGAAAAAATCGAAGAGAAAAAAGAAGAAGCTCACCATCAGCATATTACTCTTTGGAGTGACTACAGGTTCCCTGGTCATAGATGGGGATTAGCTGTCGATATGAATGCTTGTACAGGATGTAATGCTTGCGTAGTTAGTTGTCAAGCTGAAAATAATACTCCAGTTGTAGGCAAGGATGAAGTTAGACGTAGAAGAGAAATGGCTTGGATGCGTATTGACCGTTACTTTGCTCTAGGTGTAAAAGAAAAAGGATATCATCACAATGGACATGATGTTGTTATAGAAGATGCTCATACCAATGAGTTTAAGGTTATTGATAAACTAAAATCTGCAAATAATATTGATTTTGAAGATGTAAGAGTAGTTTTTCAACCATTAATGTGTCAACATTGTGAAAACGCTTCTTGTGAATCTGTTTGTCCTGTAAATGCTATCTCTCATTCTTCAGAAGGGTTAAATATGCAGGCATATAACAGATGTGTGGGTACAAGATACTGTGCTAATAACTGTGCGTTTAAAGTAAGAAGATTCAATTGGTTCAACTATTCTTTAAATGATAAATTTAAAGACTATACTATGCAAAATGATTTAGGACGTATGGTCTTAAATCCTGATGTAACTGTCAGAACAAGAGGAGTGATGGAAAAATGTACACTATGTGTTCAAAGAATCCAAACAGGTAAATTGAATGCTAAAAAAGAAAACAGAGCAATGGTTGATGGAGAAGTTCAAACTGCTTGTAGCCAATCTTGTCCTGCAAATGCAATTGTATTTGGAGACTTAAATAATCCAAATTCAGAAATTAATAAATTATTGACTGGGAAAAGGGACTACAAAATTCTTACAGAATTAAATGTCCGTCCTATTGTCAACTATATGACCAAAGTTAGAAATTTAGAATCAACTCCAAACGCTTAATAGTAATTTAAAGAATGCATTACGAATCAGTCATACGAGACCCCTTAATTGTTGGGGAAACAAATTACTCCATTATTACAGAGGAAATCTGTAGTCCCGCAGAGGCGGCACCAAGCCAGGCATGGTTTATTGGATTTTCAATCGCATTATTATTTTTAGGTTTAGGATTATTTTCCTTCACGTATGAGGTAATGAACGGAATTGGATCTTGGGGTTTGAATAAAACCATTGGATGGGGTTTTGATATTACAAACTTTGTATTTTGGGTGGGTATTGGACATGCAGGAACATTGATTTCCGCTATCCTCTTACTATTCAGACAAGAATGGCGTAATTCAATTAATAGGTCTGCAGAAGCAATGACCATTTTTGCCGTAATGTGTGCTGGAGTTTTTCCAGTCTTTCACATGGGTAGAGTTTGGAACGCAGGAATGACCCTGCCACTGCCTAACGACTTTGGTCCTCTTTGGCCAAACTTCAACTCTCCTCTATTATGGGATGTATTTGCAATTTCTACATACTTTACAGTATCAATTGTATTCTGGTATACAGGATTAGTTCCTGACTTAGCTACCCTAAGAGATAGATCAAAAGATAAACTAAGATGGTTTGTTTTAAACTTCTTCTCCTTAGGTTGGACAGGAAGTGTAAGACATTGGAATCGATTTGAATTAGTTTCATTAGTTCTTGCTGGATTATCTACACCATTAGTACTTTCAGTACATACTATTGTATCTTTTGACTTTGCTACCTCCATTATTCCAGGATGGCATACTACAATTTTCCCTCCTTACTTTGTTGCAGGAGCAATCTTCTCAGGATTTGCAATGGTGCATACACTCTTAATTGTTGCAAGAGTTGTTATGAGGTTGGAAAAATATATAACCATTTCCCACTTAGAGCAGATGGCAAAAATCATCACCTTAACAGGATCTTTGGTAGGTATTGCTTATGCAACTGAGTTTTTTATGGCTTGGTATTCTGGTTATCAATACGAGCAATTTATTTTTATCAATAGAGCATTTGGTCCTTACTGGTGGAGTTATTGGATTATGATTTCTTGTAACGTTATCACGCCTCAGTTATTTTGGTCTAAAAAACTAAGAACTAGCCCGACTGCCATTTTCATCATTTCGATCTTCGTAAATATTGGGATGTGGTTTGAACGTTATGTAATCATCATAACTTCCTTACACAGAGACTTTCTACCATCCTCTTGGGCAATGTACTATCCTACCTGGGTTGAATTTGGAATGTTGTTAGGTACCTTTGGATTATTCTTTACATGTTTCTTCCTATTTTGTAAGTATTTACCTGTAATTGCTATTGCAGAGGTGAAAATGATATTTAAGAAAACTACAGCACGTCCTAAAGAAGCATATTTTAATCTCCATGGAGAGTTTCAAGGATATGATCCTGATAAGGCTTGGACAATGTATGTAAATGGAGAATATAAAAATCCTGTACATCACCATCCTCACCATGATGATGATCATGGACATGATGATTCTCATAGTGTTTTAGCAGGAGGAGATGATTCTGACCCTACAATTATGCCGTCCAATGAAGGTGATAATTCTTACGGGCCTTCCTATTCACCAGATACTGACGATACTACCACCCACTAACATTTAGAAAATCAGATATTAAAAAATGTCTTCACTTTCAATAGTAAAAATAAAAAAACAAGATTGTGTTGTTGCCGTTTTTGACGACGATACCACACTTCTAGATGCACTTCAGGTTGCAATGGATAAAAAGTATGATATCATTGATATCTTTACTCCTTTTCCAGTTCACGGAATTGAAAAAGTCATTGGAATGAAACGCTCCAACTTAGCAATTGCAGCTTTTGTATTTGGTTGCGTTGGTTTGACTTTCGGTTTAAGTCTAACAGGATACACCATGTACTATGACTGGCCAATGAATATTGGTGGTAAACCAACTTGGCCTATCATTTCATTTATCCCCATTTTGTTTGAGTGTACGGTACTAATTTCAGCTTTAGGTATGGTTGCAACCTTTTTAACTATCAGTAAATTAGGTCCTGGGGTTCAGAACATAATTTATGATACCAGAGCTACCGCTGATAGATTTGTAGTCTTAATTAAAGATGGTATTAATGGACAAGATATAAGATCAACCATGACAAAATATGGAGCTGTGGAAATAAGATCTGATGTGCACGTTGATCATAATTTACCAATGCCATTACCTATTAAATTAAAATAACGCAAAGACATGAAAAAAATTAATATTATAGTACTAATTGCGTTTCTAGGAATTTTATCTTCATGTTCTTATGATAGAAGCCCAGGTGCTGCAATGCATGATCCAAATGACCCAGGATTCAATTATGAGTTTGAGGGAGATATGTATTTTGCTGTAAGTTATGACCCATTATCACAATGGGGTAACCATTATGTTAAAGCTAATAAAGACTCCATAAACTTAAGATTACCTGTAGCTGGAACAATTGCAAGAGGTAAATCAGAATTTGTTTATCCTTTCAAAAATACCACTGATGATTATTTCCGCGCTGGAAAAGAATTAAAAAATCCTTACGATTCTATGGATTCTAAGTCCGTTGCGCAAGGTAAAGAATTGTATTTAAAATATTGCTGGCAATGCCATGGTCAAGAGGGTGCTGGTGACGGGCCACTTTTTGCAAGTGGAAAATTCCCAGCTCCAAGTTGGAAAACTTATAAATCTGATTATATCAGAGGAATTCAACAAGGTAGAATGTTTCATACGATCACTTATGGAAAAAACTTAATGGGATCTCATTCTTCTCAAGTTACTCCAACTGAAAGATGGAAAATTATCGCCTTCATTAAAAACCTAGCTTGGGATGGTTTTAAACCTGAAGTAAAAGCTGAAGCATCTGCAGATTCAACAGCAACAAAAAAAGCAGTTAAAAAAAGTTAATTAGACCAAGTAATCAACAACCAGAATATTTTATTTATGATTAAAGAAAATTTTACAGTATCTCCTAAACTCAAAAACACTGCTTTTGGTGTGATTGGATTAGGATTGCTATTAGTTATAATTGGATTGTTTATCAATCGTGTTCCTGTTGAAATCAAAGGAACTACTGAAAATCATTTTGCTTGGACACGATTTTGGGCAAACTTTTTATTAAGTGGATTCTTTTTTACAGCTGTAGGAGTCTTAGCAACTGCTTTTATGTGTATTCAGTACCTTGCAAATGGAGGATGGTATGTTGCAGCCAAAAGAATATTTGAAGCTTTTTCACAATATTTGCCAATTGGCTTTGCAGTATTCATCATCTTAATACTTGCTGGATTTTTAGGTCACGAACATGGTGTTAATGCACTATATGAATGGACAAATACAGATGAAGTTGCAAAAGACGAGGTATTACAAGGTAAATCTCCATGGTTAAATCTGCCTTTCTTTGCTGTAAGAGTTTGTATTTACTTCGGTTTTTGGATATTGTTCGCTAACAAGTTAAGAAAACAATCCATTGCTGAAGATAGTGAACCAGGTATTAATTGGTATAACAAATCAATGAGGACTGCAGCAACCTTTCTTCCTATATTTGGATTAACTTTCTGTATGGCTTCTTGGGATTGGATGATGTCTATCCAACCACATTGGTATTCTACTATGTTTGGAGTTAATGTATTTGCTGCTTCTTTAGTAGCAATGATGGCTCTAGTTAACATGACTGCGGTATTAATGAAAAGAGCAGGATATATGTCTTGGATTAATGAAAACCATCACCATGACATGTCTAAATTTATGTTTGCGTTCTCATGTTTCTGGGCTTATACTTGGGTGGCTCAATATTTATTAATTTGGTACGCCAACTTGCCAGAAGAAACTCCGTATTATATCAGTAGATTACACGGAGCATGGAAATGGTTATTTGCCGTAAACTTTATTCTGAACTTTGTTGCACCCTTCCTCTTATTCATGACAAGAGATTCCAAAAGAACTGAAAACATGATTATCCTTACTGGAATTGTTGTATTAGTTGGTAAATACATTGACTGGTATCTAATTATTATGCCTAATAGTGCAAAGGAAACGTCAGGTTTCGGATTTATGGAAATTGGTTTCTTTGCATTCTTTGCGGGATTATTTATCCTAAGAACTGCAAGTTCTTTAACTAAAGCTAATTTGATTCCACAGAACCATCCATTTACTGAGGAGACTTTACATCACGAAATATAGTCTTTAATCTAAGATTAATTATAGTTAAAAAAGCCCTCTTAATGAGGGCTTTTTTATTGAAGTTAAAGCATCCATATTTATTAAATTTGTAAGAATAACAAAAATTGGAGTACCCTTCAAAAATATTAGAGGAAGCCATTTTACAGCTAACCAAATTACCTAGTGTAGGGAGGAAAACTGCATTACGATTTGCGCTCCATTTACTGAAGCAAAATCCAGATTCGGTGGCGGATTTTGCAAAGAGTATCATTTCACTAAAAATGGATATTAGGTATTGCAAAACCTGTCATAATATTTCAGACGAGGAGGTTTGCTCAATTTGTACTAATGCTAACCGTGACGAATCATTTCTATGTGTTGTGGAGGATATTAAAGATGTATTAGCCATTGAGAATACTCAACAATTTAAAGGTAGATATCACGTTCTAGGTGGATTGATTTCCCCAATAGATGGTGTGGGGCCTAATAATCTTAATATTGATAGTTTGATTGAGAGAATCAGAGAAAATAATCAAATAAAGGAGGTAATATTTGGATTGTCTGCCAATATGGAAGGTGATACAACTTCCTTTTTTATAGCCAAAAAGCTGGAAGAGTTCAATCTTGCTTTCAGTTCATTATCAAGAGGAATATCAATTGGTGGTGAATTAGAGTATGCAGATGAAGTAACTCTAGGACGTTCTATAAGCCAACGAATACCTTATCAAATTTAAGAGATGGAGGTATCATTTTCAATTATCATTGTTAATTATAATGTTAAGTACTTCCTTGAACAATGCTTAGAATCTGTATTTGTTTCTGACAAGGAATTCAGGAAAGTGTATCCTCATTTTAAGAATGAGATTTTTGTGGTGGACAATGATTCTAAGGATGATTCTGTGGAGATGGTATCTGTTAAATATCCCGAGGTCAAATTAATTGCAAATAAGGTTAATGTTGGATTTTCTAAGGCAAATAATCAAGCCATTAGATTGGCTGAAGGTAAGTATGTCCTTTTACTCAATCCAGATACTTTAATTGGAAACAATTGTTTGATTGATTGTTTTGATTTTATGCAGTCTCATCCAGATGCAGGTGGAGTAGGGGTTAAAATGATAGATGGAAAAGGCATTTTTTTACCTGAATCCAAAAGAGGATTACCAACTCCTTTTGTGTCATTTAGCAAGATAGTAGGGTTGTCTAAAATATTCCCCAAGTCTAAAATATTTGGGAATTACCATTTAGGATATTTAAGTAAAGATCAAAATCATGAAATAGAGGTATTAGCTGGTGCCTTTATGCTGATGCCTAAATCTGTATTAGATAAAGTCGGTCTATTGGATGAACAATTTTTTATGTATGGAGAGGATATTGATTTATCCTATAGAATTATTTTAGGCGGATATAAAAATTATTATTTATCAAACGTCCCTATCATCCATTATAAAGGGGAATCTACTAAAAAAGGAAGCTTAAACTATGTTAAGGTGTTTTATCAAGCAATGGTCATCTTCGCGGAAAAACACTTTACAAAAGGGGATAAATCGCTTTATGCTAAGGTAATAAAGTACTCCGTTTTTTTAAGGGCAATTATGTCCATTTTTAAGAGAATAGTGGAGTTATTTTTTGTTCCTGTATTTGAATTTATGGTTCAAATGGGGATATGGATTCTAATCATTAATTATTGGCAATCCACTGTTAAATATATTAAGGGGACTGTTTATCCTAAGGAATTATATACCGTTTACGCTCCTTTATATACTTTGATATTCATTTTAGGTTTATTTTTAGCTGGGTCCTACATCAAACCATATACCTTGAAAAAGACCTTTAGAGGAGTATTTTTAGGGACAATAATCCTGTCCTTAATTTATGCCTTTTTACCTGAAAGTCAAAGATATTCTAGAGCAATTATCCTTTTAGGTGCATTGGGCATGTTAGTATCTGCTATATCAGCAAGATGGATCAAATCAGGATTTAAAAAACCAATAATTGATGCATCTAAAACAGAGGATAAGAAGATTCTAATTGTAGGAACATCTACTGAAGCTAATAGAGTATTAAAAATCCTAGACAACATAAAGCTTGACTATGCCTTGGTAGGAATTATAACACCGACTCATACCGATTGCTTGGATGTCAATTACTTAGGTTCAATTTTAGAATTCGATTACCTAGTAAAAATCTTTACACCTGATGAAATCATTTTTTGTTCTGATGGGCTTTCGAACGACTGGATAATTAAGCAGATGGAAAGGCTTTCTAGCTTCAATATTGATTTTAAAACGGTTCCGCCTAATTCGGAATTTGTGGTAGGGTCTAATAGTAAGAATCGTCCTGGTGATTTTTATACCCTTGACTTAAACTTGAATATAAATAAGCCAGAATACCTTTTTTATAAAAGGTTAATTGACATACTTTTAGGGCTAACTTTTTTAGTATTTAGTCCAATTCTATTAATTTTTCAATCCAATAAAATTAAATTAATACCTAATTTAATTCAGGTTATTCTGGGAGGAAAGACATTTATTGGATTGAATTTACCCAATATAGCCTCCAAGGGAATTCAGATTCTGACTTGTATTATCCAAAATAGTGGAATCAAATCGACGCTAGAAGACAGAATTTTAGAGCGTTTAGATTACCTTTATTGTAAAAAATATAGTCCACTATTAGATATCCAAATTCTACTAAAAAATCTTAAATATTTAGGAAATTAATCCATTTATTATGCCAAAAGTTATTTTTACGCCAAATGCACCTTCTCCTATTGGACCTTATAGTCAGGCGATTGTAAGTGGTCAAATACTATTTATATCGGGACAAATTTGTCTTCATCCAGAATCTAATGAACTGATGAATGTAGATTTGGAGACCGAAACGTTTCAAGTGATGAACAATTTGAAGGCTATCCTAACAGAGGCAGGAATCGATTTCAATCAAGTCATCAAATCATCCATTTTTTTGACGGATATGAATGATTTTGCCCAAGTGAATACCATTTATGCCTCCTTTTTTGATGGATACTATCCTGCAAGAGAAACTGTAGAGGTATCCTGTTTGCCTCGCAATGTGCGCGTGGAAATTAGCATGATTGCTGAATTGAAATAGTCCATTCAGGTTTTAAAGTGCGTTGTACTTGTTCATTGCAATAGATGAACCTTCCAATATGAAACTGGTAATGGCGTCCACAGATAGATCTATTCTTTCTTGGAGGGTCTTACTTTCCTCTGCTGACCAATTGCCTAATACATAATCAATTTGCTCTCCTGGAGAGAATGTTTTTCCTATACCAAACCTAAGCCTTGGGTAATTTTGGTTATTCAATAGATTCTGGACTGATTTGAGTCCGTTATGTCCTCCATCACTGCCTTTGGTTCTCATTCTTAATTTACCAAAGGGTAAGGCCAAATCATCTGTAACGATTAATATTTGCTCTAAGGGAATGTTTTCCTTCTGCATCCAGAACCTAACTGCTTTACCGGATAGATTCATAAAAGTGTCAGGTTTTAGTAGTACGGCTTGTTTGTTTTTGACCCTTCCTGAAGCCACCTCTCCAAAATTGGAACCTGAAAATCCAAGATTATACTTTTCAGCAAACCTTTCTAAAACAAGAAACCCGATGTTGTGTCGGGTTTTAACATAATCAGGTCCTGGATTACCAAGACCTGTTATTAAATATTTCATTTTTAATCCGTTTTAACCTTTAGGTTAGAATTAAAGTGGTTTTACTTTTTCTTTTTAGCTGGAGCAGCTTCCTCAGCAGCTTTATTTTTCAATCCACGAGGGATATCAATAGAAGCGATTGGATTTGCTTTTGCGTTGATAATGGTTAAGTTTTCTACTGAAACCTCACCAACTTTAACAGATTTTCCTAAGTCCATATCAGAAATATCAACTTTGATGTTATCAGGCATGTTTTTGATCAATCCTCTTACTTTAAGGGTTCTTAGTTTTTTAACTAATTTCCCTCCCGCTCTAACTCCTACAGAATTTCCTGTAAAGTCGATTGGAAGTTTAAGGGTTACTTCCTTCTCGTCATCGATTTGAAGAAAATCAACGTGGATGATTTCGTCGGAAAGTGGGTGATATTGAACTTCTTGAATGATTGCAAGGTGTTTTTCCCCTTCCACATCGATTGTGATTTTAAAGGTATCTGGGGTATAGATAATATGCTTAAAATCTTCTTGGAAGACCGTAAAATGCACGTTTTGACCTTCACCATAAAGCTCACAAGGAACGAATCCTTGAACACGCAATTGGTGATTAGCAGTTTTTCCTGCGATTACTCTTTTGTATCCTGATAAGGTTGCACTTTTCATTTTTACTCTAATAAAAAAACGGACTGCAAAGGTAACTCCAGTCTGCCGATTTTGTATATAAATTATTATATTTTTTTAGGTATTGTCCTCTAAATGTAGGATAAACCCTTAAAATTCAATTGTTGATTGGTAGGTATTGTCCATTTTAAATAATGAGCTGATGCTTCCGTGTTCATAGACGTTGCGTATGGCATCGGCAAATAGTTTCGCTACGGTCAATACTTTTATTTTATCGCTTTGGATTCTTAGTGGAATAGTGTCTGTTACAACCAATTCTACTAATCCGCTATTGTTAATATTTTCTAAGGCTTTGCCTGATAGAACTGCATGTGTACAAAATGCTCTTACTGATTTTGCTCCTTCTTGTAGCATCAGGTCAGCAGCTTTGGCTAAAGTACCTCCTGTGTCAATAATATCATCTACAATGATGACGTTTTTACCTTTAACATCCCCTATGATACGCATAGAGTCAATCTGATTGGCACGTTTGCGGTGTTTATCACAAATGACTAAGTCGGCTAAAAGGTGTTCCGCATATAGCCTTGCTCTTTGTGAGCCACCCATGTCCGGAGCGGCAATGACTAAATCCTCTAAATGAAGAGATTTTATATAAGGTATAAAAATAACGCTCGCCTCTAAATGATCCACAGGGACTTCAAAAAATCCTTGGATTTGAGGGGCGTGTAAGTCCATGGTCATGATTCTACTGATTCCTGAGGAAACGAGTAGGTTAGAAACCAATTTGGATCCTATGGATACTCTTGGTTTGTCTTTTCTGTCCTGACGTGCCCATCCAAAATACGGAACCACTGCTGTGATGTAATGCGCGGAAGCTCTTTTTGCGGCATCAATGCATAGAAGGAGTTCCATTAAATTATCTGCCGGGGAGTAAGTGGATTGGATGATAAATACATCGCATCCTCTGACGGTTTCTACAAGATTTGGCTGAATTTCCCCATCACTAAATTTTGATATGATGATGTTTCCCAAGGGATTGCCGTAGCAGTCGGCGATTTTTTCAGAAAGAGGTTGAGAAGCTGTTCCGGAGAAAATTTTGACAGGGTTGAAGCTAGCAGGCATTGCTTGTTTGGCAGGAAGTAAAGTGAGTTGTCCGATCAGGTCTCGAACCTGAACTCTTCTGGACCAAAACCAGACGTGTTGCCAATTACACCATCGGACAATTGAGATTGCAAAATTATAACTTTTTTTAATACAGACAAGTCCAATTTGAAAATATTTTTTATTTGGTGTTGAAGGGTTGGGAGCCAGGTTTAGGAGTCCAAATCTTTAACATCCCCCTTGCCAGTCCATTGGACTGGCGTCCCCCTTGGAAGGGGGAATGAGTGCATTCATGCAGTGATATTGTTATTTTCATTAATATTTGTGTGGACGGATTTTGGTTTTCCACCAATAGGTCGTCCCTCTGGGACTATTACTGATTATCAGGTAGTTACAATGTGTGATTTTTTTTTCATACAGAACGGAGAACGATGTCTTAATTACCTGATTATTATTAAGTTAAGCGTTCTGTAGCCGTTCTGTAATCGTATACTTTAGAGAACGATTTTAGACGAGTCTAATCCGACACAGCGAATTGTTGTTGCTTTATAATAAGTTCTATTGGGCGAAAGATTTTTCGCCCCTCCTTTCTCAATGTTACACATTTTGGTTTTATTGATTACCAGCGAGTTATGAAGTGCAATTTTTTTTCTTCGTTTTTTAGGTTACGATTGAACTAAGTAATTGAATATTAACATTTTAAGTGTAACCTAACCGTAACCTAAACCGTAACCTAGGCGTAACCTTT
>Ga0114962_10000238_pt1 | contig 47990 bp, 36 predicted proteins | sample C_130820_MF_Meta_FD_87017 | JGI IMG/M metagenome (GOLD analysis project Ga0114962, IMG submission 87017) | Freshwater microbial communities from Lake Croche, Canada to study carbon cycling - C_130820_MF_MetaG | ecosystem: Environmental > Aquatic > Freshwater > Lake | place: Lake Croche, Canada... | reverse complement strand
GGTTCTATTTATTTTGGTATGGGTAAGGAGCTTTATCATAAACAAAGTGAATTTAAGAAAGCGATTGATCACTGTGCTCGCATCCTTGAGCCCCTCATGGATAAGCCACTATTAGAAATCTTGTTTTTGTCAGACTTAGACCAAAATCATGACCTAATTATTAAAGCTGCATATGCACAACCGGCGTTATTAAGTATTCAATATGCACTTGCGCGTATGTGGCAATCCTTTGGCGTGTCTCCAATTGCAGTATTGGGATATAGTTTGGGAGAGTACGCTGCTGCTTGTTGTGCTGGCGTTATTTCAATTGAAGACGCTCTTTATTTAGTTGCTCATCGCGGTCGGCTAACTGATCAACTAGAAAAATCGGGCCAAATGGCCGTCATATTTGCAACTTTCAATCAAGTTGCAAATATGATTGAACCTTATCAAAATTTAGTAAACATTGCCGCAATTAATGCGCCAAGCCACATTGTTATTTCAGGAGATGAGGCCAGCATTGGAAAAATATGTAATACATGTAAAGAGGAGTCTTTAGAGACATATTTATTGCCCGTAACTCATGCATTCCACTCATCGCTCATGGAGCCAATGCTTGAAGAATTCGAAATACTTGCGAAAGTAGTTACATATAACAAACCTCAAATTAAATTTATTTCATGTGTTTCTGGTTTAATTCTCAGCCCTACAAAAACCTTAGATGCAAGCTATTGGCGTAAACATTACCGTGAGCCTGTTTTATTTGCAAAAGCAATGGAGTCGTTTACTTCTAAAAATGTCGATTTGTTTTTAGAGATTAGCCCCAATCCATCTTTAGTAAATATTGGAAAATTACTGGCGGATAGTGTTCCTTGGCTTGTAACTATGCAACAAAACAAATCTGATTCAGTTCAGTTATCTAATTGCCTTGCAGAGCTTTACATTAAAGGCCAAGATTTTCATTTTAAAAAAATAGATTTTACTGCTGCGACTTTTCATATCGATTTACCACATTACCCTTTTCAAAAACAAACTTACTGGATTCCTAACAAAGAAGCTACTCAAATGATGAATACTAATTCCCCATCTAATGTTTTAACTCCAAATGAAATTGAAAAAAATATTCTTAACAAGTTAGTAGTACTTTTTGCTGAGTTATTTCGAGTCACTCCCGAAAACGTAAATATTGATATTCCTTTTTTAGAAATGGGAGCCGACTCCCTTGTGCTTCTTTCTGGAGCGCGAGTTATCGAAGATAATTTTGGAATAAAGATAGAAATTCGACAATTTTTTGAAGAAATCAGTTCTATCAAAGCAATCGCTGAATATTTGAGTAAGCATCACAAACCGTTACCTGTTTTAAATCATCCTGTAACTTCTGTAGTTGGCAATTCTACGCAGTCAATTGAGAACTTAAACCCAGCACCGATTGGTTCTCTAGCTAATCAACCGCCAATATTGCCTCAAGTTGCTGTACAACAGACACCAGTAATTCAAACAAGCTATTCCAATCAAGTAATTCCAGCAATGCACTTGAATGAAAATGCTTCTCTTTTAAGCCAAATCATCATGTCTCAAACACAGCTAATGGCTCAGCATATTACTCTTTTGCAAGGAGCTAGTGGGCCAAGCTTAGCATCCCCTCAACAAACTGCTTTAAACACTGAAAATATCAATTTAGCCAATCAAGTGAGCTCACCAACTAGGCCTTCTTTTTCAACAAGCTCATCTGCACCATTAGCTAATGTACCTCAACAAGTTACTAAAAATGAGGATCGATCATCCCCATTACGGGCGCTTAATATTCCAATTACTCCTCAAAAAAGTAACTTGTCGATCAAACAAGAGGCATTTATGAGCCAATTAATTGATAAGTTTCAGAGTAAAACTCCAAAGTCAAAAGCTTTAGCTCAAGATTCACGTAAAAAATTAGCTGATAGTCGTGCAAGTATTGGTTTTCGTTTTTCTACCAAAGAGATTTTATATCCAATATCCGGGATTGAATCTACCGGGTCTCACATGAAAGACGTGGATGAAAATGATTATGTTGACTTAACGATGGGTTTTGGTGTTCTTCTTTTTGGTAGCAAGCCCGCATTTTTAGAAGGGGTTCTAGAAAAAGAAATTGAAAATGGTTACATGCTAGGACCTCGTTCGATGCATATGGGTGAAATAAGTCGACTCTTTACAGAGTTAACTGGTCATGAGCGTGTTGGATTTACAAATTCTGGAACGGAAGCTGTAATGATTGCTATGCGTTTGGCTAGGGCTGCCACCAAAAGAGATAAGATTGTCATTTTTGAAGGTGCATACAATGGCCATGCTGATGGCACATTAGCAAAAACGACACGATTAAATAATGAGTTTATTTCTGAGCCAGTTGCTCCTGGAGTACCTAATAGTGTTGCTAAAGATATTTTAGTTTTAGATTATGGCACTGCTGAATCACTAAACATTATTAGACAGCATGCCCATGAGTTAGCGGCAGTTTTAGTAGAACCAGTTCAAAGTCGTCGTTTAGATTTACAGCCATTTGAATTTTTACACGAACTGCGTACACTGACTAAAGAACATGATGTGGCTTTAATTTTTGATGAAATGGTTAGTGGCTTTCGTGCCCATCCAGGAGGTGTGCAAGGTTTGATTGGATTAAAAGCTGATATTGCTACCTATGGAAAAATTATTGGTGGCGGATTACCTATTGGAGCTGTGGCAGGTTCTGCGCGCTTTTTAGATGGAATCGATGGTGGTATGTGGCAATATGGTGACTCATCTTATCCAACTGCGACAAGGACCTATTTTGGAGGGACTTTTTGCCAACACCCTTTCTCAATGGCAAACTGCCTTGCAACATTGCGCTATTTGAAGTCTGCAGGACCGGGCTTACAAGAGTCTTTAAATCTTAAAACTGCAGAATTAGCAAAAACATTAAATCACTTTTTTGAAAGTGAAATGATTCCGATGAAAGTTGTTCATTTCGCATCAACTTTTGGATTTAAATTTTCTGGGAACCTAGAAATGTTTTATTATCTGCTTCTAGAAAAGGGAATTTATATATGGGAGTGGCGAGCTTGCTTTCTTTCTACGGCGCATACTGATGAGGATATTGCAAAAATTATTAAAGCCGTTAAAGAAAGTATTTATGAATTACGTGAAGGAGGTTTTATATCCGCCGTACCTAATTCGGTTGAAAATTTAATTGCTATCAATCAAGCTAAAGACCCATCCACAAATCCGGCAAACTCTCAAGTAGCAAAGGAGGAGCCCTCAGAGAGGGCTTGGTTTCGTCAGCAGTCCAAACTCAGCCACAACGAAATTATAGATATCAATAAAAATGTAAATCAAGAATCTTTGCAAAAACAACTTGAGTTTAGTTTTTTTTATTTTGGAAACTATCATCCATCTGAATCGGATGATAAGTATGAGCTATTGATCGATAGTGCTAAATATGCTGATGTTAATGGATTTAGTTCAATTTGGATTCCGGAACGTCATTTTGATGAGTTTGGGGGATTTTCGCCGAACCCTTCCGTGCTTGCTGCAGCAATTGCGCGAGAAACGCAACATGTTCGAATTAACGCGGGAAGCGTTGTAGCTCCTCTTCATGATGCTATTCGTATAACAGAAGAGTGGTCATTAGTTGATAACTTGTCTAATGGAAGGGTCGGAGTTAGTTTTGCCTCGGGATGGCATCCTAATGATTTTGTATTTTCTCCAGATGCATTTTCAAATAATCGTAACCTCACCTTTGAAACGATAGAAACTGTTCAACACTTATGGTCTGGCCAAAGCATTAATCGAAAAGGTGGAAAGAATATAGATGTCGAATTAAAGACATTTCCTCGACCATTACAAAAAAGAATCCCTATTTGGTTTACGGTCGTCAATAATCCAGACTCTTATCGCAAAGCGGGTGAAATGGGGTTAAAGATTTTGACGAACTTAATGGGTCAGTCATTGGGGGATTTAGCAAACAATATTGCAATTTATAAAAAAGCCTTTGTCGATCACGGAGGTGATATTCAACAAGCGCATGTAACGGTTTTAATTCATACCTTTTTAGATAAAGATGCCTCAGTTGCTATTGAAGAGGCTAGAAAACCGATGTGTGATTACTTGCTTTCTAGTATTCAATTGTTTCAAAGAATGGCTGAAGGCTTGGGCCCAGTACAAGATGTTCAACGCGCATCTGATAGCGACAAAGAATTTATCGTCAATAAAGCCTATGAACGGTATGTTTCAAATAGTGCGTTGATTGGCTCACCAGAGACTGTTATGCCCATAGTGAATCATTTAATCAATCTTGGGGTGAACGAACTTGCTTGTTTTATTGATTTTGGCGTAAAAAATAGCAAGGTTATTCAAAGCTTACCTTTCATCACTACCCTAAAGAAGAAATATGATGAGATGTTTCAATTAAAGGATAGCGCCACCAATAAGTTAGTTACAACTTTCCCACTCTCGGAAGCGCAAAAACAACTGTGGCTCTTAACACAATTGAATCCTGAGGGAGGGCTTGCTTACAATGATCCCGCTGCTATTTCCATGAAGGGCCCCTTACAGATTGATTTTCTAAGCAAGGCTATTGATGGTCTAATCCATGAACATCAATCGTTGAGAACAACTATTGAAAAAGATGGAGAGTTGCAAGTCGTAGCTCCGGCAAGTATTTTTAATTTGCCATTTGTTGATCTATCTGCCCAGGAAAACCCTGAGGTTGAACTCAAAAACTGGTTTGAAAAACAAAATAAAACAGCTTTTGATCTTCACCAAGGGCCATTATTTATTCCTACCTTATTAAAAATTTCAGCAGAGCATCATGTTCTTGCCTTATCTGCTCACCATATTATTAGTGATGGTCCTTCGATGGGCTATGCATTACATGAAATTATCAAAAATTATGCCGCGTATGTCTCTGGACAAAGCCCAGTTGTTTTGCAAAAGTTGCAATATCAGGATTTTGTTTTATGGCAACAAGAACAAGCACATTCTGAAAAAATAAAGCAGTCTGAGAACTATTGGCTTAGACAATTTGCAACGCCTATTCCAAATCTCGAATTACCCCTCGACTACGCTCGCCCTCAAGTTAAAAGTTACCGAGGTGCGCGGGTAAGAACACAAATTAATACAGAGTTATTAAGCGCACTAAGAGAGCAAGCTAGCAAAAATGGATGTACCATTTATATGGTGTTAATGGCATGCTATTCAATTATGTTGCATCGCTTAACAAGCCAAAATAAAATTGTTATTGGAGCACCGTTTTCTGGAAGATCGATCAGCGGTTCACAAGAGCTAATAGGATATTGTGTTCATCTGCTTCCCATCTTAAGCCAGATTGATAGAATGTCAACCATAGAAGGTCATCTTAAATCTACCCGTGTAACGTTATTAGAAGCATATCAAAACCAAGACTATCCCTTTGCTCGCTTAATTAATCGATTAAATATTGAGCGTGATGTCAGTCGTGCACCCTTAGTTAATACGGTATTTAATTTAGAGAGAATAGAGGATACCCAACACATTGCAGATTTAAATGTTGATATGCAAACTCAACCAGTCTCTTTTTCAAGAATGGATTTAACATTGACTGCGAATCTTCGAAGTAACGAAATCAATCTGGAATGCGATTTCAATACGGATCTTTTCGAACAAAAAACAATTGAACAATTTCTAAATGTCTATTTAAATATCCTAGGACAATTTGTAAAAAATCCCCAGCAAAAAATTGCAACGCTGCCATTACTTTGTGCTGAAGATGAGGCAAGGCAATTAGTTTCAAAATCAGAATTAGTCACTCCCCACAAATTGCCTTCATTTATTGAATTATTTGAAGAACATGCAGTCCTGAGATCAGATTCGATAGCGTTGATTGATGAAACATCTCAACAAGTTTTTACGTATCAACACCTTAATCAGTTATCAAATCAATTAGCTCGCCAGTTAATAGCGTGTGGCGCCCAAATAGACCTTCGGATCGGTGTTTGTTTAGATCGATCTTGGCAGATGTTGGTATCACTTTTGGCCATTTTGAAATCTGGATCAGCATATGTACCTTTAGATCCTAATTATCCAGAACAAAGACTAAGCTACATTCTGAAAGACTCCGGTATCAAAATATTGATTACCCAACAGAATTTTTTAGATAAGCTCAAAGGGTTACAAAACCATACTATTTGTTTTGATCATGAAATGACCACATTTCAAACTCTGCCCAAATATAATTTGGCATTGAAAAATTTACCTTTGCAATTGGCGTATGTGATTTATACCTCTGGCTCTTCAGGACAACCTAAGGGTGTCATGATTACCCATGAGGGTTTCAGTAATTATCTTACTTGGGCTATCAAATCCTACAATGCTGATCAATTTGACGGCTCGCCCACATTAGGCTCTTTTAGTTTTGATGCAACTATCACTAGTATTTTTGTGCCTCTCGCTGCTGGGAATAAAGTAATCTTGCTCCCAACTGGGGATGAACTTGCGCCATTAATGAGTTTAGTTAATACGCCTTGGCATTTTAGTTTTATTAAAATTACGCCAGCGCACTTAGAAATCTTAAACACTTTAGTGTCAGCTGATAACCAGGCACAAAACCCAATCTGCCATAAGTGGGTTTTAGGTGGAGAGGCATTAAAACCCTCAGTTGCTAATCCCTGGTTAATCAATCAACAAGCTTATATCGTCAATGAGTATGGCCCTACTGAGACAGTTGTAGGATGTTGCGTCTTTGAAACGAATAAACAGGTTGATACTATCTTTCCTATTGGTTTTGCCATTGACAACATACAACTGTTTGTTTTAGATGAAAATTTAGAATTACTGCCTCCTGGTATTCCAGGTGAGCTTTATATAAGTGGTCTTGGCTTAGCGAGGGGCTATTTAGAAAAAGCAACATTGACAGCGAGTGCTTTTATCCCGAATCAGTTTAGTCACTTATCGCCCAAATTGGGATCCCGTTTATATAAAACTGGTGATCGCGTCAAGTTCTTACCTAATGGCCAATTACATTTTCTGGGCCGTAAAGATCAACAAATTAAACTACATGGTTATCGGATTGAACTTGAAGAAATTGAACATGCCCTAACTCAGATTTCGGGTATTAGAGAAGCAATCGCCTTAGTTAGAGAAGTGCAGAAAGACTCCAAGTTATTAGTGGCATATATAACAAGTCATGAAAATTTATCTCTCAATAGTTCGAATATTCGTTCGGAGTTAAAAAAGTCCTTACCAGAGTATATGGTTCCGACCTTGATCATAACTCTGCAGTCGATGCCATTGACTAGCCACGGAAAAATTGATCGCCAACTTTTACCGATGCCAGTTATGACAGATGACTCAGCAAAAGAATTGGTGGCAAGTTTTAATAGTGTGGAAAATTTAATTCTTGATACTTGGCGGTCAGTATTAAACCTTGAGCATATTCAAATAAACGATAACTTTTTTGATATTGGTGGTAATTCACTATTATTGTTGCAAGTTTTTAAACGTCTTCAACCGCAATTAAAGACCCCTTGTGAAGTTATCGATTTATTTAAATTTCCGACGATTAAACAGTTTTCTACGTTTTTATCTCAAGAGACCACATCGGTTAAAAATGATCAAAAACTCATCGCCACGCGAAGTTTAAAACAAACCAAGGCCCTATTAGAAAAGGCCAAAAAGCAAAAATCTTTACGCGCGCAACCTATTCATTAATTATTTGGATCATTCAATCCTAAGCAAATTATGGCAATAAGCAATTCTTCAGAAGAGTATTTAGACAGTGTTGCAATTATAGGTATTGCAGTTCGAATGCCTAAGGCATTAACTGTCCCTCAATTTTGGGAAAACCTTATAAACGGAAAAGAATCCATTTCTGTTTTTAATCAGGAGGAACTGATTAAATCAGGCATAAGCCCAGAAGCTATTGCGCATCCCAATTTTATTGCTGCTAAAGGCGTTATGGAAGAAGCAGAAATGTTTGATGCTGCATTTTTTGGGATTTCCCCCAGGGAGGCAGAACTGATGGATCCTCAGCACCGAGTGTTAATGGAGTGTGCATGGGATGCAATGGAAAACGCAGGATATGTATCTGATGAGTACTCGGGAAGAGTTTCTATTTTTACTAGTGCTGGAATGAATACCTATTTACCCTTTAACTTAATGTCTAATCCCGATTTGTTAGAGCAGGTAGGGGGGTTTCAACTTTCCATCTATTGTGACAAAGACTTTTTACCTACGCGAATTGCCTATAGTATGAATATCAGAGGCCCTGCCATTGATATTGGTACTGCCTGTTCTTCCTCATTAGTAAGTACGCATTTAGCTTGCCAACATTTAACTACCTATCAATCAGATATGGCCTTAGTTGGCGGCATAACTATTCATTTACCTCAAATTTCTGGTCATGTCCATGAGCCAGGAGCTGCATATTCACCAGATGAACATTGTCGTCCATTTGATGCTACTCCAAGTGGCCTGATAGATGGTAATGGAGCTGCTGTCATTATTCTGAAGAGAGTTCAAGATGCTATTGCGGATGGCGATCAAATCTATGGCGTTATCAAGGGTAGTGCTATTAATAATGATGGATCTAATAAAGTTGGATATTCAGCACCCAGCATTCAAGGTCAGGCAGAAGTAATTATTGAGGCCCAAGCGAATGCCGATGTTCATCCTGAGACAATATCCTATGTCGAAGCGCATGGTACAGCGACTCCCTTAGGAGATCCTATTGAAGTAGCTGGTTTGACTCAAGCGTTTCGTCATGGAACCCAAAAAAATAATTTTTGCGGTTTAGGCTCTGTTAAATCGAATATTGGACATGTGGATAAAGCCGCTGGTTTAGCCGGACTGATTAAAACGACCTTAGCTCTTCATCATGAAATGATACCTCCAAGCCTTCATTGGAAAGAGCCTAACCCGAAATTACAACTACAAGACTCACCATTTTATGTTGTTCAAACTGCTCAGCCTTGGGACCGTATACCTCAGCAGCCTAGACGCGCAGGTATCAGTTCATTTGGTGTGGGTGGAACTAATGCCCACGTAATATTAGAAGAAGCACCAATTAGAGAGCCTGGTTCTATTGGTAGGCCGAATCACATCATTACTGGCTCAGCCAAAAGTAAAGCTGCACTAGACAGAAAATTACAACAATTAATACAGGTTTTTAGTAAAGATACGCATTTGGATATTGCAAATATTGCATACACACTGAACACAGGAAGAAAATCTTTCAATCATCGATTTTCTTTTAGATGTAGCTCGCATCAAGAGGCTTTACAAATTATTAAGAGTAAATCTTTTACTGAAACAGTATCTACTGGTTCAAGCCAAGTAATTTTTATGTTTACAGGACAGGGAAGTCAATATGTCGATATGGCAAAAGATCTTTATGAGCAGGAGCAACAATTTAAAGAATATTTTGATCAATGTGCCATCATCCTTCATCCTCTGATAGGCTTAGATATTAGAAAAATCACTTTTTCAAATCCGCATGAGAAAGAATCCAATCAAAATAGATTACAAGAAACCTCCATTACTCAACCTGTTTTATTTGCTCTAGAGTATGCCTTGGCAAAACTTTGGATGGGGTGGGGGGTGCAACCCAAAGCAATGATTGGGCATAGCGTTGGAGAAATAGTAGCCGCTTGTATTGCTGATGTGTTGAGTTTGGAAGACGCTCTAGACTTAATAGTTATGCGCAGTAAGTTGATGCAATCATTGCCTAGAGGAAGTATGTTATCAGTGGCCTTGAGCGCTGAAAAAACAAATCACTACATATTGAATCATGAACTCTTACTAGACATAGCTGCCGTCAATGCTCCAGAGCTATGCGTTGTTTCTGGGGAAAGTGAAGTGATTGATACCTTGCAAAAATTGATTGAAAAAGATGGTCATACAACGCAATTATTAAAAACTTCCCATGCATATCATTCTAAAATGATGGACCCTATCTTGGCATCTTTTGAACGAGCAATACAATCAAAGATTTTTAATCCCCCCAAGATACCATTTATTTCCAACATTACTGGTAATTGGGTAAGTACTGCCGAAGTAACAAACCCATCATATTGGGGGCGCCATATTAGACAATCGGTACAATTCAATTTAGGTATTAAGACGATATTGAAGGATATTACAGACCCTATTTTTCTAGAAATTGGACCTGGAAAAACACTTAATCAGTTAGTTAAGCTAGAACTTTCTCAAGCCTCTAACAAGGCTTTAGCTTTGTCAAGCATACCTCAGTATTATGATAAAACTTCTGCGCAAAAAATCATATTAGAATCTTTTTCAACTTTATGGGCAAATCAAGCACCTATTTGTTGGAAGGGTTTTTATAAAGAAGAAAAAAGACTAAAAGTTCCACTGCCAAGTTACCCATTCGAAAGAACACCTTATTGGGTTGAACCCATCATCAAATCAAAGAATTCTACGCATACTTTTAGTGACTTAAACCAGTCAAATCCTGTAGATTGGTTTTATGAACCAAGCTTTAAGTCCACGAAAATCCAACAATATGAGAATGTTAAAAAAGTAATTCTGATTTTTGGCTCATTGAACTTATTGCACGAACGTGCCGCTAAAGATCTTGCTCTCCAGGGCCACACAGTAATTAATGCTATAAGATCCGATATTTTTCAAGAAGTTGATAAATTAAATATTAAAGTATCCCTTTCCAACAAGACTGAGCTTGAGAAATTATTCATATTACTATCTAAAGAGTCAATGAAAATTGACAATGTGGTTTATATTGGGCGCAGTATATCGTCGGGTATGGTTGGAATGAAAGTCTCTGAAAAAATGCAATCATCCACATATCAAGGGGCTAATTGTTGTGAAATAATTACGATCCTACAAGCAATTGACGGGTATAAAAAATACTATTCTGATGAAATTGTTCTAAATTTGATTGAAACAGAAGTTATTCGTATTGGCAATGAGCTCATCGATTTCACAAGTGATTCTGGAGTACTTGGGCTAATACCAACGATTCATTATGAATATCCAAATATTAGAGCCAGATATATTGATGTGTCTTCTCAAATAATCGACTCAGATACCGAAATAAACCATCTGATACACTTTCTGAACTCGCCAGAAAAAATGCTTTCGGTAGCAATTCGAAAGCAACTAGTATGGACTGAGCATCTTGAAAAAATTCAACTCTCAGATAATTTAATTCCTCACAAACAGCTGCACTCGCAAGGAAACTATTTAATTACTGGTGGTTTGGAGGGTGTTGGTTTGGAGTTTACAAAGTTTCTCGCCAAGCGATTTGAAAACTCAAATTTGATTATTACTACCGCAATCGCAGATTTTGTTAATAATCCTAAGATTCAACAAGAAATTAAATCTATTGAAGCCAGTTACCCCTGTAAATTGCACGTTTATTATATTGATTACCAACATACCAATCCGTTGGCAGATATTGTTCAAAAATTCCAAAATTCGTTTCAATTAAATGGAATTATTCATGCTACAGATATGAGTAATCCTCGCCCTCTTGATCTGATCAATGATTTTTCTCTTGAGAAAACTTTAGAGTATTGGCAATTAGAATCAAAGATGATCGAAGGGATCATTAAAATTGCAAAAAATACTACGCTTGATTTTTGCTATTTCATGTCATCTTTATCCGCAAAAATTGGGGCTATGAGTCAAGTCAGTCATGCTATTTTTTCAAGTCAACTCTCGCATATGATTAGTAAGGAAAGTGTTGAATTAAAAAATAAAGTAAGTATTATTTATTGGGACCGCTGGATACAAGATGCAGAATCTGCATTTATTAATACGAAAACTCAGGGCATTCGCCCCTTGGATGGCGAGCAAGTGCTAGACTATTTATTTTCATTTACTGTACCGCAAATTTTAATTGCAACTAACCATCCGTTTAGCCGCTTAAGAACTTTCTCTAACGAACAGTTATTGCCTATAAAAAATTTACAAACGCCAACTATTTATGATCGCCCGGAGTTAGAAATTCATTATTCTGCTCCTGAAAATGATTTAGAAAAAGAGCTAACCGATATTTGGCAAGATTTTCTGAAGATAACGCCGATTGGGATTCATGATAATTTTTTTGATCTTGGCGGGCAATCCCTGCTGGCAGCACAATTGATTCGTCACATTAAAGATCACTTATCCGTAAACCTAGACTTAGGCATATTTTTTAGTGCCCCTACGATTGCTGAGTTGAGCTCTATTTTAGAAAAGCAACTTCAAGAATCTTCTGATGCACGAATGGAAAAATATCTTGCAGAAATCGAAAATATGACAGAAGAGGAAGTAAAGAACTATCTAGAAAAACTTTAAATTGAATGACTAACTCACTAAATCCAAAATAAGCAAATTATGAAAAATAATTAATGTCTTTAATCTCAGGCATTCATTAATTCTAAATGTCCAAGGCCTTCAAAAGTACTGATATTGATATTCGCTTTACAACGAACTTTCTCAAAATTTAATTCTAGGGACCCAGTAATTGAGATATTACCCGTTTCTTTTGTAAGTTGACTTAAATCACAATCGTCTAAATCGATATTAAAACCCAAGGTCGTACCACCTTGAGTTTTAATAAATGTAATTTGAACAAATTGACGGTCTAAAGCTTTACTTAATGATTCAATAGTTTTACTTGGTCGTAACTCAATAGTTATTGGATGATCACCAATACAAAGCCTTTCGACTAGGCTTGGTTCAGAAGTAAGGGCAACTGGCTCTAAAATTTCTTCTTGATGAGATTGTTCAGCCATTAATTTACGAAGGCTAAGAGGACGCATATCAGTCCAAACTAAGTCAATATGCGCTAAGCAATCTTTCTTGCTACCCTCGAAAGAACAATTCTCCCAACCTAGAGGTAAATCTTTATCTAATGGCCAAATGGAGTACTGTTCTTCATGGTTTTTAACTACTTGATAAAGCAATTCAGGTTGAGATTCGTTCATTATATTTATCTACTTGAGTGGTTATTTAATCAATACAGCAGGCGACGGCGCTAGGGATCCCGCTATTTTACATATATTCACTATTTGACCTAATATATTCATCGTATCCGCACTCAAACCATTACCAATTTGGGACACTCCATAGCTTTCCCCATCATAATTTATAGTTGCAAAAACATTATTTGGTACTGACTTTTGCACTACTAGAACAGGCTGCATAATTAATTCTTGACTTGTACCGGTAAAAATGCCGAAATCTGTAGGTACCATCACTAAATTTTTATTATCTTCTTTTAATTGTTTAGCAGTTAAAGTACCCAAGTAGGCAAAAACCTCCCGCGGCGATCGTATTTTAAAACCAAAGGATTTTTGGGTTGATTTAAATGCTGAAGCATCATTGTTTGGTTTGCTTTTTTGCACTGGATTTGAAACAACAGGAATGGTGTTCGAGGTATTTGATGATTGGCATAGCGCCACCTCCCCAAACTCAGCAACAACCTTTTTGGGTTGGGCCGCAGCATTAAAACAAAAGCGAAGTACAGGAGGAGTGCTTACAATTACCTGATATTTATCTTTTCCATCTACATTTGTTTTAGCAAGCATACCCAATCGATTCGGTGAGGATAAATAATTCGATAAAATATTATCTTTTAAAAGTTGTTGTTCATCAATGGCCGGACCAACGGGTATATTGTTAGGAGCAGTAGCTTCAATGCTGATTCCCATATCTACTAAGGAATTCATTACTTTAACGAAATCAGGATAGTTTACGGAGTTAGGATCATTAATTAAACTAACAAAATTATCTTTATCTTGAAGTTCTATGCTAGCGACAAACAAATGAAATAGTAAATGTTTAGAGTAAGTTCCATTAGTAAAGAAACTGATATTTTGCAAAGATAAAGGGCTTAAAAAGGTTTTTGTAAAGGGCTCATTTTCTAGAGAAGCCTGTGTGAAATTAAAACCCCTAGAAGAACTTAAAGAAAGACTTGCTCCATTAGAGTAGTATTGGGCTGCTGCAATATTGGCAGCTCCAAGAATGTTTTTACTAGCATTAGAAGTGCTTAAGCCCGAAGATGACGCTATTTGTCCTGAACCAATGACATTAGGAATATCTAAAAAACTCATCGGCATATTTTTTGAGGCTCTAATTACATTTAACAAAATACTATTATTAGAATATCGTTCTACCTCCTTTTGATAAGACCCCGTCATATCTGAAAAACTTGGTCCGACTGTACTACAGCCAGATAAACCTAAAAGGACAAATAAACTTAATGATGTAACTTTTTTAAGACGATGAAACATGTAATTCTCCTTAAGAAATAATTAAATAATACCAATGAGTCGAAATATTAAAAGGGGTAAAACCAATGTGGCTACAAAAAAAATTAGTTTTTTAAGAAATCTAAAAAAACTAATTGGACCATTAATGGGAATGTATTCCTTTGCAATCATTTTTTTTGGGACAGCATTACTGCTATTAAGTGCTTTACTCCTTTTAGAATTTAAGGACATAGAAAAAGCAATTATTCCACCGAGGAGCATACCAACAGTTAGTAGCTTAATAGAAATTAGGAACAAAGGTAGCGTCATGATAATCAATTAAGTTGGGAAATATTTATAAAAAAGTTACTCATCAATCTTTACATACATATTGCCGTAATAGTCAACCATACGAATTGCAATAAAATTATTGCTTGGTGAAGTCTTTGCTCGCAATACTTTATCAAGAGAGTACAGTTGTATATTCCAATTTGGGGGTAGTACTAAATAATTTTTCAAATCCATTTCTGTAAGATTTGGTGGCGTGTTGGATTTAGTATCTAACAAAAAATCACGATTAAAGTGAGTTGCAACGAAGCTCTCTCCCGTTGGAGATATTATTTTTAAAACCGTTTTATTTTTATACCAAACATAATTGGTTCGTTGAATTGATTCATAAGGTTCATAAGGAACTTTAACAAAATCCTTGGTACTCTTTAAAAAAAATTGATCAAAAAATTTACCTAAAGGAATAGTAGTATGTAAGGTTGGCGTGAACCTTAAGCTACCAACATCAACATATTCGCTTACGTACTCTGTGTATGCAATTGACGTGGCTCCGTACATGATGCCGCCCCTCTCAAGCCCCCTCAAATTATTTAATTTTGTTGTTAATTGGGCTCGTATGCCAGAAATTGTTAGTAAGTTGTAAGCGGTCATATTACAAGCAATAGAAGCAGTTGTATAAGTAGTAATATCAAGCCCTAAACTGCCCCGTGCTATTGCCAAGAATTGGCAAAGAGGATTTTTGTTGAGCGCTTCATTCACAATAATTTTAACGTTATTTGTGATGCTATCTTCTCCAGTTGGAACTTGGTTCGAGGAAGCTTTATTTGCAGAATTATTACTTAAAGTTGCATCACTATTACTTGTTAAATTTTTATCTAATCCATTTTTTTGGCTAGCCTCTGCAGCATAATTACCAATTTTGGCATCATTATTACTATCTTTTGGTTGGGGTAGTATTAAATTTTGTTTTAATTCTGTGGATGGCGGTACCGGTTGAGATAATGCGAAATTTACACCAATAAAACAGAGTAATGCATAAATTGTTAATGATAAATTTGTAGACCGCATCTAACAAAACCCTGGAAAATAAATAAAAAGTTCAAACGAATATACACCTAAAAGCACAAAAGAAGCAATTTATTTTTAAGTTTATATATACATAAATTTGGTTAACAGTAAAACAGTAATTTTGAGAATAAATCGATATAAAAATTCATTAAAAGATAAAACATTGCTAGGATCTATTTGTCAGGATAGTGTCCTTAAGTAAAGTTCGAATATATGTTGGAAATAAATGAAAAGATCCATATTCTGGTAAAAATTTCGGAGTATCACAATATAAGTTAACTGAAATGATCAGATCACGACTTATTACCTGGTGCCACCAGTAAGGCGGAATATAAAGTGCACTTCCAGCATCAATTTTGATGTCGTAATACTTAACAGACTTTGCTTTTGGAAACTTTTTATCATCTAACTCTAATGGATTAACATCAGAGACCATTGGGTAATTTGAAAATGCTGATCGAGGGTAAAGTTTTTTAAAATTAGACGGAGCACTAAATAAAAAGCGTTTAGAGCCATAAAGTTGAACAAAAAAATTATATGAAGCGTCATAGTGTAGGCCGGTAACATTATTTCCTGGGCCAAACCACAAATATTTGGAACCTATTTTATCTTTTGGTAGTAAAGTATCAAATTTAATTTCAGGAATTAACTCTGGAAAATCTTTATTAATTACTTGACCACCCATATAAACCTTCGATCCATTATGGAGTCCATCCGAAGTAACAATGTCGGTATAACTTTTAAAGTCTAATGGAATTTCCTTATGGTACTCTTGAAAAACTCCCGTTTTTGATGTGTTCACGCTGACGATTTTGTTTCCAATTTTATCTTTTAAGAATTCTGGGGACCAATTCTTAAGAGTAGGCAATACCTCAAAAATATTTTTAAACAGGAACGGCCTAGATGTTTGAGTACAAAAAGTAAAAAGATCACTTTCCTCAGCAAGAAGCTCTTTTAAGTTTCGTTGAGGAATCGGATCTGAATATAGTGCAGGGGAAGGCAACGAAATGTAATCTTTAATCATTTACTATAACCAGTTGAATTAATAAAACTTTGGCATCACCCATTCTGCATTGGTTACATAAAATTTTTCAGCATTCACTTGCCCTAAACTAGTAATGTGACTAGCAAATTGTTCTATAGGGCTTGTGCCCCCCTCAGGATGAGGAAAATCACTGCTATAACAATAACAGTCAGCTAATCCAAACTTTTCAATCATCTCACCAACTGGCTCAAAACGGTAAGGTGTAATCCGCACATTTCTTGAAAAATACTCTGAAGGCTTCATACTCAATACACCATTGAGCCGATGCTTAAATATATGGGCTACGTTATCTAAATGAATCGCTAGAGGAGCAAACCAAACTGCACCGAGTTCGATTACAGCAAAGCGCAGTTTAGGGAATCTTTCAAAAACTCCCCCCAAAACAATCGTCATTAGGAAATTTTGTGGTGAAAAAATAAAGCTAGCCATCATATACGTGTTTCCTGGTTCACCATGATGTCTAAAGTTTGTTTCAAACCCCAAATGCTCAACACCTTTACTCCAAGCATCACTAGCGATGAATCCCTGTTCTCCCCCTGCATGAAGAATCACAGTTGCATTTGCCTCTTCAAAAATAGCCCATAAAGGATCTAAATCTTTATGAGCAGGGGATAGACCACCAGGAGGAATTGAACTTGGAATGACAAAAGAATGGACGCCTTCTTTTAAAAGTCTTTTTGTCTCTGCAATCGCATTTTCAATATTAAAAGTATTTAAAGTTGCAACTGGCAATAACCGCTGAGGGCTATGCTTTTTGAAGGAAATCGCATAATCGTTCCATCCTCTCATTGCAGACAGGCCTATTTCAGTATTAGAGAATGCTCCCATTTGTAATGCGGGATCTGCGAAAACAAAAGCTTTTTGGACATTCATGAAATCTAGAGCCTTTAAACGACCCTCTGCGGTATAAGCGCCTGCAGCAGCAGAGCCCTTGGTGAGCCACACGGTATTTTGATTAAAGTCAGCGGACTCGTGACCCATCAGAATGTTCAAATCATCGATTTTATCCAATGGAGTATTGTCAATCGTTTTTTGACACATACTCGCAAAAAATTTCCCTGCTTCCTGTCCTGCAACTTCAGTATAAAAATCTGGGGATGGAGTTATGTGTGTGTCCAAATCATTTATTTTGCCGTAGAATTCTGAAACATTAATCATAAAAGTATCCTAAAGATTTATACACAGTAAAGAACCATCTTAAATCATGAATGTTACAAAATAAATAATATCTGTGACTAAAATTCCCTTAAAGAAAATGTACGCCACTTGAGCGAAATGATCCTAGGATTTGGCCAGGTTAACTAAGATTGGTTCGCTGGCTATTGTTTTTAGGGTTGAATCAAATATATAAATTCAGCCCCCGGAAATCAGGGAAATGTTGATTGGAACATTGTCTTTAAAGGCATTGCAATATGGGCATATTTTCATAGCCGCCAACACTAAATCGTTCGCAAGCGTTTGATTAAGATCAAAAATATTGATGGTTAGGCTTACTGCAAGTCCAAGCCCAATCTCTGTTGAACCCAGGTCTACACGCGCATTGATTGTTATATTAGAGGGTAATTGGACCATTTTTTGTTCTGCAACTTGATAAAGAGTTGTTAGGAAAGAGGCTGAGAACCCAGCGCCTAAAAGTTGCTCCGGATTGGTTGCTTTGCCAGTTCCTCCCATTATTAAAGGCAAGCTTAAAGAGACATTAAATTCTTTATCATCACTTTCTGATGACCCATTCCTGCCGCCTAAAGTAATTATGTTAGCGGTATAAATCAATTTTTCTAATTTGTGTGGCACTTTGGAGCCTTTGGCATAATCGGGTATTTTGTCTTTGAGAAGTTCTTTATAGCGGATTAGTAAAGAAGGGCTGTCATAAAAAAAACGTTTCCCATCGCTAATTAATCGTAATAAACGTCGAGAAAATAAGCTTAACGCCGTATCATTCACATTCTCTGTTGTAAATCTTTCTCGTGGTTCGCAAATTGAACTAACAAATTCGATTAAAAACCCACGCCTTGTCTTGTTTGTCATATTCGATGTAGCGCCATGCCAAATATGTCCCACGGCCAGTATGGCTGTTCCTTTTGGCACAATTACCTTAACTGCGTTTTGTGGTGTTGAACCTTTAGGAATATTGCCACCCCAGGGGAGGTTGACGCGTTGTTTTTTTTGATGGGATCCAGGGATAACAAATAGGGGCCCGTTCTCATTGGTAAAGTCATCTATAGTAAAAATAGTTTGAAGAACTAAGGGATATTCCTGGGGGGGGAGGGGGCAGCCAGGATTTTGTTCAAAAGGCGAATCTTGATGTGGGCCAAGAGAATCATTATTAGGGGCTACTCTACTTGTGCTCAGAGCTAAATTATCAAGTTTACAGTCCCAGCCAAGTAGAGATTGAGTTAATAATGAAATAAGGGGATCATCAATTAATCGTAAAACAGACTCTCCAGAATTCAGGATGCTATCCTTATTGTTTGGCCCATAACCATTCCATCTTCCAAGAGTTAGGGTTTGCTTAGACTCCAAATCAGTTGATAGTTGTTGAGTTAGTTTGTTAAAAATATTTGGAATTATTACGAAACCAGGACCATGTGTGAGAGCAGTTTTTATTTTTCTGACAAAATTGATATCGTACAAATAAGTGGAAGTATATTTACCATCTTCACCTAATATTTGTACTTCAATATTGGGGATATTTAATTTTAGATACTGAATTTGTTTAAAAAAATCCCCAATCTCTGAATAACAATAGGCTTCTTCGTTTAGTTGATTAATTTCTTGAATTTCAATATCAGTTAATTTAATCAAAGGAGCTTGTGCAATTTCTTCAATATGCTTCAAATTTTTACTACCAGGAATTGGAGTAACACCATGGGAGCATGCCCATGCTAAGATAATTTGAGCAGAGGTTTTTTGATATTTATAACAAATATTCTCAATAATTTTATTTTTTAATAAAGGGAGCTGATTATTTTTCCAGCCATAATTAAAAGGCGAGTGGCCAACAACACGAATATTATGATCTAAACAAAACTTTTTAAGTTCAATATTAAAGGCAAAGGGACTGAATTCAATTTGATTAGCAAATGGATGTACCTTAGCAATGGCTAAAAGTCTTTGCAGTTCAATAATATTAAAATTAGAAACCCCAATTTCTTTAACTATTCCACTTGCAACTAATAGTTCAAGTTGCGGCCAAATCTCTTCAACAATAAACTCCTCAGGAAACCCTTCTGCGTCAACTTTTAAGGGCCAGTGAATTACAACAGAATCCAAGTAATCAAGATTGACTGAAAGCAAATAGGCTTTAATATTTTCTTTAATGGAAAACTTGAACGGGTCATAATCAAATTGCCTATTTTTTTCGAAAGCTGAGAGCCATAGTTTGAGACTGATGTGCACCTCAGACCTTTTAACTTGGTTACTTTGTAAACACTCATTAAGTCTGTCAAAATCCCCGGGTGAATAAAGAGTTGATGTATCAAAAAAGCGAATCCCACATTTAAGTGCACAATCAAGTGCTTCAAAGCTTGGACCATCCGGTACGCCACCTCCAAGCCCAATTTGAAAATTATGAATCATGATATTTTTAGCTATCTGCTACTGGAGTGGATTATTTATTTGGGGAGTTTTTACTTGAGTTTAAATAATGCTTAGAGTGCATTACAGAATTACAGCACTTCCGATTTGTTTAATACTTATCGTTATCTTACAGCATATTTCTTAAGAATTAAAGTATCCTTTTCTGGACTGGACTTGAAAAATTCTATAGGTGTCAAGGAGAATAAATAGGGGGTATCCATAAAAGTATGACCAATCCTAGGCCAACCTTTTACGACTTGCTTTTTCAGGCTAGTAGAATTTTTTGCTACATCGATTAGTTCCCAATTGCATGATTGGGAATTTAATATGTCGACTCCCCATAATGTGTTAGAAATTTAGTTACCATTGACAGACAGAGTATCAGAAATATTACCCAAGTTTGCGCTGTTAGAAATTTGTAAAAAAATAATTAAAAGCATAAATTATTAAATAATGATCTAGTGGAAAATACAAATCATAAGGCTACCGATTTAACCAAAGGTGTGAAATCAATTTTTTTTGACTTTTTAACTTCATACCAATAAATGCTTATCCTTTACATTTCACCCATCCTCTAATTTACCTTGACTGGTTTAAACAATAGTTATGAGTAAATTATTCATTACCCCATTATTAGTGATTGTTTTTTTAGATTTATTTTGCCGCTAGGCCATAGTTTACTTTTATTCTAAAAAGATCTGCTGATGCTCAAGAAACGCGAAATATCAAGTTATTGGATTGGACTACCTAAAAAAAAAGCCATACCTTTGAGAATTGATTTTGAATGTTGGTTTAATAAATCATGCATTTATTCAGGCTATGATTTTTCTAGAATTATAGATTTGAATACTAAATCTTTATGTCAGAATGCTAAAAAAATTTATTAGTTAGCGTTGATTAAATCATAGCCGCCAACCCAGAAAAGGAACTATTTACTCTAAGAAAGCCTGATCTGTTATTGATGGGCGCATTAAATTTTCAATGAAAGGAAATTTTTAATCTGTCTTGGCATCAGTTGTTTCATTCCAGTAATATTTCCAAAGAATTTGGTGCGACACCAAAAATTAATTGAAATGCTATTACCAAGACCGTTTACCACTTCATGCCACCAATAAGCTGGCAAAAAAAGGATTTCACCTGCATTAATATGAACTTCAATAAGCTTTGCATACTTTGAGTTAGGGTAGGCAGAGAGATCAAGATTATTTGCGATTACTTGGCTAAATTCAGGAGATTTCGAAAAGGGGGAGTTGGCGTACAAAAATTTTGTATCAGAAGGAGAATATAAATAAAATTTTTTTGAGCCCATGAGCTGCATAAAAAAATTGTCATCTGGATCCATATGAAGAGGCGCTTTTGTGTTGCCAGGACCAAGCCACAGATTCCGTTGTTTGACTTTATTCTTAGGGATAAGTTTATCGAATTCCAGTAAATCCTTTAGTTCAGGATGAATGACATCAATATTTTGCTGTGCCATATACAACAATGGCTCATTAATAAAATTTTCCTTTAATTTATTGAAGTAATCATTTGTTCGGATTCGTACATGTTGCCAACCGTTCGATTTTTTTTCGTGAGATTTTTGTAGGACAAGCGTTTCTTTAGGAATTATTTTTTCAGCCGCATAATCCATATTCCAGTTGGCTAAATTCGGGAAAATTAAATTAACTCCTGTAATTACCACTGGTTTGTTGTAGCGAACACAAGTTTGATAAGTTAATCCAGGGATATGACTTAACTGTAATTTTTTTATCATAGGTAGTTAAATTCAAAAAGTACCGGCAAACTGAATAAATAAAATCTGTAGGAATATTCCCTCTTTCTAGAGTCCTCAATCAGCCTAATGAGGCTGGATTAATTAGGGTTATTTTTCCAGAAAAATAAAGTTTAGGAATTGCCCCAAAATTCACTAGGCTAGATACTGAATACGCAAGTAGGTATTAATTTAATTCCGGTAAGACCCACTCTGCATTATTCACGTAAAAGGCTTCGGCACTTTTTTGTCCCAAGCGAGAGATACGTTCTTCGAACTCTTGTAAGGGACGGGTACCGCCTTCAGGATGAGGGAAATCACTGCTGTAGCAATAGCACTCTGCTAACCCGTGATGATCAATATAATCTGCAACACTTTCAAACCAGTATGGGGTAACACGAATATTCCGACGAATATACTCGGAAGGTTTCAGAGATAGTACTCCATCCATACGTTTTCTAAATATTTTTAAGACATTATCCAGATGGGCAGATAATGGACCAAGCCAAATCGCACCAAGCTCTATAGCCCCAAAACGAAGGTTTGGAAAACGTTCAAAAACTCCACCAAGAATGAGGGTAGAGATAAAGTTTTGTGGTGCATAAAACATGGAACAGGCTGTGAAGGGATTCATTTGATCCCCCTCAGCGATTATATGATCTGCTTGTTGTCCAAAATGAGTGATGCCCTTATCCCAATTCGGATTTTTGAGGAAGTCGAATTCGTCACCAACTGAACGACCACCTCCAAGATGAAGCATGATTGTGGCATTGGCCTCTTGGACCATGCCCCAAATTTTGTCCATTGCGGGTTGAGCTGGCGAAGCATTGCCAGGAGCAACTGAACTGGCTATGACAAAGGCACGCCCACCGATTTTTAGCACGCGTTCGATTTCTTCCGCAGCGATATCAATGTTGTGAGTGTTAATAAGAGCTACTGCGCGCAAACGGTTCGGGTCTTTTTTACCTAGATTAATAATAAAATCATTCCAATGCCGCATAGTAGCGATGCCTAGCGCATTATCGGCAAAAGCTGCTGTTTGAATGCCTGGGTCTGAAAACATAAAGCTTCGATTGACACCCATATAGTCTAGTGTTTTGATGCGGTTATCGGCGTTGAACGCGCCATGAGCCGCTGATCCTTTGATGCGCCAAACTGATTCATCTGTGGGCTCAGAGAATTCGTTACCTGAGCGTACCAGAATTTTTTGTGCTTCGTCTTTTGGTAAGGTGTTGATCAGTTCATCAAATCGTTTAGCGAAATTACGCCCAACTTCTCCACCTGCTTGCTCATAATTTAAGTGCGAAGGTTGAATGTGGGTATCTAAATCGACAATACGACCATGAAAATCATTTATATTTATCACGCTTTACCTTTAATAAAAAGAATAAAGAAATAATTTATCACATTCGATATTTCAATTTAGTGAAATATCAATTTTAATTCGAATGGGAAGTTGAAATTTAATTATCCAAACTTGTATAAAAAGTATGTTGATGATCGTGACTCAACAAGAGATCAAGCAAATCTTTTGGGTAAAATTTCCTGCAGGGTTGTTAACTCATAAGGCATTTATTTTATTTAATAGGAAATAACATGTAGCGATTTATGCACTTCAACCGCTAAATTACACTACGTATTGAATGCCATTTCTGTTTCAATATACAAAATTAAATAATGAAAAAGAGCTCATCTTTTAATTTTATTAGTGAGAAAAATTTTCTATGAATGGAAATTTTCCCAATTACCAACTAATAATCTTGCCACGTTTTTATCGGTAGTTTTTATATTTCTGTTCTTCAGGTTTAAATCAAATGTAAGCGAAATACGGACCTGATCCGAATCATTTCTTCTTACTTCATGCATTACATAAGCAGGGAAGAATACCATTTTGCCCTCTTTAGGAGTAATGTCAATAATCTTCACTGATCCATTTTGAGGATCAACAGCAACATCCTGCGTATCAATTAAAACTAAATTCCCACAATTATCTGGAGTATTTAAATAATATGTGCCAGTTAAAATAGCATTAGGGTGAACATGCATCTGATAACACTCCCCAGGAGGCTGAATGGTCAGCCAAGCCGAAGTGAATTCATAGGGGATATCCTCAGTTGCTAATGAAGAAGATTGATTAGTAAATCGCACAAAATGATCGTTCATCATTTTTAATATTTTAGTTTTGAAAGAAGAAAATAAAGGTGCATCATATTTAACTAAATCACGGGGGCTAGTTAATTCATCGTCAATATTTTTATAGAATAGAAAAATTTCATCGAAGAGTTTTTTATTAAAAGCTGAATCAAAGTCCGTGTTGATCTCCCAAACTGGAGATAAACACCAATTGCTAACAGCAGACGAATCATTGTAATTAACCAGCCCTTGATTTTGATGAGTCATATTCATTTTTAATATTTTAAATAAAATTTAGCATTTAAGACTTTATTATTGACAGAGAAACTTCAGATCACCAAAGAGGATAAATCGTATCATCATTTTTCTTTTTCTTTTTTTTTGAAAAAATTTTTTTTAAAAAATTTGAAAGGTAATTAAACATAATTTAAGGGGATATTATTAATAGAATAAGTGCCAAACATTATCACATTCAATTCCATGTCCCTGTAAGGTGATTCTTCGATCTTCACGCTTCAGCTTATGTCTACCAGCTACGCGATGTACAACATGTCCAGTGAAGAAGTTTAAATCTCCAACCCGATAAGGTACAAAGTCATAGTCAACAATTGGGCTCGTTTCTTTAATCCCGTAACTAGCATTGAAATCAATTGCTGCCTGAGTATCACCAATATTTTTCCATACATCTAGACCTGATCCGGCTTCTGGGAGTTGGAGGGCAAGAGTAAACGTCAGACAATTATTAAATTTTTTGGAGTTAAAGTTGTTCCAAAAAAAATTATGCGGCAAATACGGCGTATCCACGTGAAAACTAGACCAACCTTCTGCTGCCTCTAGCTTATCCACCAAATCTTGCGGCATCAGTTTTTGTTGCTGATTAGGTCCAAGTATTTGAAATCCTGGCATACCAATGTAGTCATTAGCGTAGACAGCGTTAGTCCCCAAGGCATTTTCCAAACCGGTACGAACGTTCTCATATAAGTCCTCAAATGTAGTTAGCAAAATAGGATTGATCATTGACCGATACTCATGATAAGGAAAGTGTTTATCAGGCGGTATCGGCCCATTACTATCAAAAAGCTCCCTTGAACTAACAGCGCCGACAGTAAAGAAATAATCATTGTAAGGACAAATCCAAAGCTCACTTAATTCTAGCAACTTTACCACCGTTAGGTGTGCTTCTGTTGCATCTATAACGTTAAAAGACTTAGCATAATCGCGATACATAGAATAGTTTCTAATCTAGAAGTTAAGATGACAAATAATGCTTTATATAAGAATGAAACTTCAATATACTGTAAATTTATTACAAACATGTTAAGTTAAATGTCTGGTTAATAAGTTAGGAAAATCTATTTACAAGGTTGGCAGAGTTGTTGTCAATTTGTCGACCGAGCTAGAAAGTTCATGAAAGCGTATTTTCAAAAAATCGTTACCAAAGATATCAGTAATAAAGTGCAAAGAGAGAAGTAAATTTTAAATTTGCGGGTAATTAATGTATTAATTTTGGTAACCGATAGAGGTCGTTAACTCATCAGAGTTTAAAGAAAAATTTATAAAGAAGCTTGTTTAGATTCATTAATTACTTCAGATATCCGATCCGCAACTAAATAATTTCCATAAGCATTAATATGACCATTATCTATATATATTTCTTCAGGGGAATTGTCAAAGCAATGAGTGAGGTCAAAATATTCTGGTTTAATTAAAACATGTTTCTTAATCTCGTTATAAAAACTTCGAAACATATTTGAGCTAATAAGTGAGTTGGGACTTAATTCATAATTTTTAATTTCTGTTTCTGTAAGAGGTTTATTGCCAATATTTTGGAGGGGCTGTAAAAAAGTTAGAAATTGGATTGCTTCGATTGCGCAATGTTTTTTTGCGGCTTCATGGATTCGAACATAGCTATGCGCAGCCCTAGACGCCAATGACTCCTGCAAGTCATTCTCAGTAGGAAGATTATTATAAATATCAGCATACATAGCTTGTTTACCATAGAAGACAGGTAAACGCTGAAGCCAATGGGTAATCAATTTTTTTAGAGTTTTATTATTAAAAAAAATAATCAAAGATGATAATGACTTGATTGTGAAAACAACTAGCAAATACTTTAGAAGCCAAACACATTCAAACGATTTACTAATATAATTATCGTGTACTATAGAAAACAGACTTTGTCTGTCATAAATTTTTATTTTAGAATTGAGCTTCGGGCTCTCTGAAACTAGTGTTTTAAAAATATACTGTGTACAACAATTCCAACCATCGTAAAAAATCACAATATCGGGTTGATATTGATTAATTACATCTGAATCTAAAATATTTATTGCATCAATTGATGATGTCCCAGCAATTCCAAAATTGATACAGCAAGTTTGGTAACCATATTTTGAGATCAATAATTTCTCAACTTGTGCTGGGATTGTAAATTTTGGAAGACGGGATCCATCGCCCATCATAGTAGAGCCACCGAAGAATGCAATTACAGGGATTTTTTTAGACTTAGCCTGTAGGGCTTGATCGAGAGCGGATAACCTTTGTTGAATATTGGTTTTCAAAACCCCATTAGAATCGGTAAAGTATAAGTCATAATTCTTGGATAAATTTGTTGGACAAAGTGTCAACATATTTTTACCTAATCGATAACCAAAATAAGCACTTGAGGAAAAAAAGCTACGCGATCTTATAACATCTTGGTAAATAGGCTGATAACTAAGTTTTCCAATGTAATTCTCTTGAAATTCGTGGATTATCGAGTCAAAATCTTTATCTAAAACAGCCCTCTGAGTTTCATCAACCCATTCTGAAATGGCATGGTTAGGTGATGGTAAATTCATGGACGGCCACAGTCGAAAAAATAATTATAAAAAATTTACATGAATTATAAAATACTTCTCACAACTGACCCTTTAAGAACAATTTTGATATATTTGAAATCAAGAAATAAATTAATTTATTTGGTGGTGCAAGTGAGATTCGTTCTAAACCAGCAGCCCTTAAAAATCTATACTCTAGGCCATGAGCAACGTTCGAGACTGGAGGATTAATGCAGACTTTTTTTCAAAGTTTCGGTATATTTTCCGGTTTGTGTTGTAAGAAATTTGTAAAAAAATCTATAGTCAATAACATAAATTATTTAATAGTCGCCGGTGTTAAAAACAAGTTATAAAATTACCGATTAAAATAGATGTGTGATTTAATTCTTCCTGATCATCTAACTTCCTCCCATAAAATGCTCATTCTTGATTTTTTATGTTATTTCAATTTTATCTTCACAGGTTTATATAAAAGTTATGAGTAAATTATTCATTACCCCAGTATTAGTGATTGTTTTTTATGCAGTTATTTTGCCGATAGGTCTTGTTTTACGTATATTCCAAAAAGATCTGTTGAAGCTTAAGAAACGCGAAATATCAAGTTATTGGATTGGACGACCTAAAAAAGACCGCCATTCCTTTGAGAATTGATTTTGAAGCATGGTTTAATAAATCATTCATTTATTAAGTCTATGATCTCTTTCTAGAACTCTAGATTTGAATACTAATTCTTCATATCAGAATGCTAGGATAACCTTTGGTTATTAGTCAATGGTGTTAAAGAATGATAATGTAATTTTAAATTTCAAATTTTAGAAAGTTAAGTTAATGTATATACTGGGTATTTCTGCGTTCTATCATGATTCTGCTGCATGTTTAGTTAGTGATGGTGAAATCATAGCTGCTGCTCAAGAAGAACGATTTACTAGAAAAAAGCATGACCTTCAATTTCCAGTTAATGCTATAAATTATTGCTTAGTAGAAGCCGGTATTTCAGCAGCGCAAGTTGATTATGTCGTTTTTTATGACGAGCCTTTTTTAAAGTTTGATAGGCTTATACAAACATACCTAGCATTTGCTCCCAAAGGGCTAAAAAGTTTCATTACTTCAATGCCAATCTGGTTAAATGAAAAACTCTTTCAAAAAAGAATTATTAGTAAAGCATTAAAAGATTTATGGGGTAAAGACATTGATTGGAAAAAACGCTTACTTTTCTCCGAGCACCATCTAAGTCATGCTGCTAGCGCATTTTTCCCTTCTCCATTCGAATCGGCAGCAATTCTTACTTTAGATGGAGTTGGGGAATGGGCAACAAGCTCATTAGCGATTGGAAAAGGAAATAACCTTACGATATTAAAAGAGATTCATTTCCCCCATTCTCTAGGATTACTCTATTCAGCCTTTACATACTATATTGGTTTTAAAGTTAATTCTGGTGAGTATAAATTAATGGGTTTGGCACCATATGGTGTGCCTAAATATGCGGAATTAATTAAAAAATATCTAATTGATATTAAGGAAGATGGCTCGTTTTCTTTGGATATGAGTTACTTTAATTATTGCACTGGCTTTACAATGACTACGACCAAATTTCATGATTTGTTTGGAGGGCCCCCTAGAAAACCCGAGTCTGAATTGACACAATTGGAGATGGACATTGCTGCTTCTATACAAGCAGTAACAGAAGAAGTAATGATAAAACTTGCTAAAGAGATCTCTAAAAGTACTGGTGAAACCAACTTGTGTTTAGCTGGTGGCGTGGCGTTGAATTGTGTTGCGAATGGTAAGTTATTGCGCGAGAAAATTTTTAAAAATATTTGGATTCAACCAGCAGCAGGTGATGCTGGGGGAGCTGTTGGCGCTGCACTTTCAGCATATTATTTGATGTTTAACAAGCATCGACAATCTTCAAATGATTTGGATGGTATGAAGGGTGCTTATTTAGGGCCTGAATTTAGTCAAACACAAATAGAGAGTGAGCTCACCCAACTCGGCGCAGTTTTTAATACCCTTCAACAAGAAGAAATTATTTACAAGACTGCACAAGCCCTTGCTGATGGTAAAGCGATTGGTTGGATGCAAGGTCGAATGGAGTTCGGACCAAGATCCTTAGGATGTAGAAGTATTTTGGCAGACCCAAGATCGCCCAAAACACAACAATTACTTAATTTGAAAATTAAGTATCGCGAGTCTTTCAGGCCTTTTGCTCCAAGCATTCTTCGAGAAGATGTACTCGATTGGTTTGATTTGGATGGGGATAGTCCATATATGTTGCTCGTAGCCAATATTGCTAATGCGAAACAAAGAAATATGACTTCTGATGAGCAATTACTTTTTGGCATTGAAAAGCTTAATGTTCTTCGTTCTGACATACCCGCAGTAACTCATGTTGACTATTCAGCTAGGGTACAGACTGTGCACGAACAAACTAATCCTATTTATCATAAGTTAATTAAGGAATTTAAAAAAATCACAGGATGTCCAGTGTTAGTAAATACCTCATTTAATGTAAGAGGAGAGCCTATTGTTTGTTCTCCTACTGATGCATTTAAATGCTTTATGGGGACAGAATTAGATATTTTGGTTGTTGGGAACTCATTTTTAGAAAAGACTTACCAAGATAAAGCATTACAAATGGACTATAAAACAAAGTATGAGTTGGACTAATCCATGTGGAATTAAACTATGAGCATACATTTAGAGTAATTTAAAATCTAGCCTTTTAATAACTGCCCACTAAAATAGGGGAATGCCAGCCAGACTATGGTTAGGGGAGTCGTGCTGAGTGAACTACTTGAAAAGTCTAGTTGTCCCAATTACAATTATTTTAGAGGCGCTACTAAATTGGCATCGGCATCATAAAGAAGAATTAGAACTAGTAATACTATAGAAGCAATCAACTGCATTAGATAAGTAAGTGCAGTTGGCTCTTACTAAAAATTAATTGAGAGGTCCACCGAGTTTACGAAAACTGCATAAAGCTTACGTGAATTAATGGAAGGAATGTATAAAAAAAAGATGTGCTATTTACCCAAGAAAAAGTATCAAGCGAATTGTTGTCAACTATGAATGACTCTACACCACAATTTGCAGAAACAATGAATATCCAAACTTTAGAGTGGTTAGAAAAAGTTAAAACACCTGAAAATACTGAGGGCTTACTTTCCTTAGTCAAGAAATATAGTTCAAACTATATTGGCTTTATCTCTGGGATACCAACCATCAGTAACATTAAACGCTCTCGTCAATTTTTTAAACCGAATGCATTTCACGGTTACAGTCTTAGTAAAAACGTCGCAACTATAATTCAAAGCCACCCCAATAGCGCACCAGATTTATTCGTCACAGATAGCAATGGCGTCATCAAAAATTCTTTAGAAAACAATTTATCTGCTCTTGAATTATGTCAAGATGCTAAAAAGACATCCAAACCGATTATTCTTTTTTTTGGTGGTTCAACCATCATGGGGGATGGTTCGATGCTTCCTGAATATTCAATTCCATCCCAAGTTGAAAAACTATTACTTTATGAGTTTGGAGTCCAGTCTTGTTGCATTAATTTTGGTGTCAGTGGTTACTCATCTCTGGACTCATTCAACCTCTTAAATACCAGTATCATCAATGATTACAAACCGGATTTAATTTTATTCTATGATGGCTGGAACTGTTATAACCATTTTTCAACAAAAACACTGATTGAAAAATCAGAAAAATTATTCAACTACTACGGTTCAAATTCTTCTCAAGGCTTCTATTCTTTTGTACATAATCATTATCTAGAAAAGTCCTACAGTTTTTTTTGGTTGACTAAATATTTGGCTTTTCTAGGAATAGTGAATATCTTATCTAACTTAATAACACTATTCAGAGTTGATTTTGTTAAACATCTTCTCATCAAAGTTATTAGTAAAATACCCTCATTGGCTGGTCCGGGCTATGTTTTTAATGCCTTAAAAGATACTTATCCCATTGATGAAAAATCAAAAATACGAATCTCCGAAGAGTCTGCGCAAATCTACATAGCTATCCATAAAGATATTGAAAAGGTATGTGCCTCCAATCAGATTGAGTGTATTACTTGCTTACAACCGCTCTTATTTGCCGGAAGCAAACCGCCCTTCGGGAGGGAGTTTCAAATACTAGAAGATGCTGATATGGAGGGCCTAAAAACTTTTTATAAATCACTAAACAATTTTTTTACTAATCATTCCAAGCGCTTCAACCTTTCGTCAGTGTTTAACGAGACTGATGCCCAAGTGTATCTTGATACTGGCCATTTAAATGCCTATGGAAATTTTGTTATCGCCGATTCATTAGCAAAAACTGTTCGCCAGATACTTAATACTTAAAGTCTTAAGCATCACAATTCATCACCTAAGGGTAACTAGATATCCGGTTGAGCAAATTACCGCATCATATTGTGGTATTAGTATAGGCTTTCAAAAGCTACAATTCTCTATATTCCTAAACTAGGTCATAGCAAAATTTAGTAAAAAAACCACCTATATTGAATCGAACCAAATAAGGTGGGTGATATGTGTCTTCAAAGAAAGTAATGCCGAGTTTAACTTCCCTCAGTTACTTTTCTTCCATTCAAAGGCATTACTGGGCGCGCATTTAAAGGAAAAATTTTCTTAAATGAAGCCAATTGCTGTGGTGAAAGTTCAACTGGGGTTTTGAGGATATAAAAATCTACCCCTTCGGAGCAACCTGGAGTCGTTAATGAACCAGCATATCCATAGTAAGCCAATGAAGCTGGCAAGATACTGGCAACATTAAATGGATTCTTTAAAGCAACCTTGCCTTCTTTAGCAGGCATATTAGCCAACACATTCTTAAGACTTGTATTTTCTTTACCTTCATTAAATAACACGCCAATAACCGCTAATTTTCCGTCAGCGCTTTTGTGTACTAAGTGAGCATTAAAGGGAAAACTTTTACTATCGACCTTTTCTTCAGCAGGAGTATGAAAATGGAATTGTAAAATTTTGTAGTCTATGCTGCCAAAATTGGCAGAACCGCCATCCGCCAGGCCCACTTGAATAGTGTGTCCATTATTAATAATCTCCCCTGGAGATACCTTGTAATTTGTCTTTATAGTGGCATTAACCTTTACGGCAGATTTAGTGGGAATATCAATTGGAGACTGAACCTGACCAGTTTTGCAGGTGGCGAACTCTTTACTTAAATCGCCCCAGTTGGAAGGACCAATTTTACCCTCATAGCCCCAATGAACACCTTCAGCAAAACCGAGGCTTGCAAATGTGGCAATACATAATGCGAAAACAATTTTCTTTTTAATCATATTATCTCTATCAGGTGAGTTATGCGCAAATTTACGCCAAAATCATTATATACAATTTGATATGATTTATCTATCTTTAGTTGTCATAAGTTTATATCTTAGGAAATTAAATAATTTTTCACGTGTGATGTGGCTTGGCCAGTGCAACAAGGCAATGTGGTTGATTAAGCTAGACCTTAAGATTGTGGTTTAGAACGATTAGTCAGTTATTTAGAGTACCATCTCCAATGCTGAAAATTGTTCCACATATACTAATTAATGGCCTTTATTTGTACTTATTTGGGCGCTTGTAATTAAAGTTTTAAAGAATATCTTGATCGATATGTCTTGTCACTCGATTCTTAGAAATGGTTCCTCTTAAAATAATATATAAATAATGTCGTGTAAGGTAATTGAGCCATTATGATTCTAATTTTGGCTGTAGCGTTGTCGTCCACAATGATTCACCATTATTATCGCGAAGATCCACTCGTAACTCGGCTGTTTTTCCATCAATTTGTATATCACCAAAAAATTGATAACCTTCTACAGGCGCAAGATTGACTCTGCCATTACTTGGGATTTTCTGAAATTTTACTTCTACACCAAATGTGTTATCAGTTTGGTTAGGTCCAAAAGTTCCAGAATTTAAGGGGCCAGCCATAAACTCCCAAAATGGATCAAAGTCTTTAAATTGTGCAAGATTGGGATTAAAGTAATGCGCTGCTGTATAGTGCGTATCCGCTGTTAACCAAACTGTATTTCGAATTTTTTTATGTTTAATGTATGACAAAATACCTGCAATTTCGATTTCACGACCTAGAGCAGGGCCATCCCCATTAGCAACAGCCTCAAATTTCAGTCTCCCTAAGTCATCTTTGCCATCCTCAACTAACAGACCTAGGGGCATATCAGATGCTATGACTTTCCAGATAGCTTTAGAGGACTTTAATTCTTTTTTTAACCAATTAACTTGCGCAGCACCTAAATATTGAGAATCGGCATTCAATGTATCTTGGCGATTGTAGGAATTTCCTCCTCGATAGCTACGCATGTCGATGACAAAAATATCTAAGAGAGCGCCGCGTGAAATTTTTCTATAAATTCTTTGTTCTTCATCTTGGGAGTACCATTTCATAGGGGCATTTTCTAAAAATGCCCTAGTCGCTCTGGCAACTAATAAGGGGACATTTTTTTCTGTATAGCGGGAGTCTAAAGAAACATCTTTACTCGAGGAGAAGTTATTCACTACCTCATGATCATCCCATTGCCAAATTTGAGCGATTTCAGAATTAAACCGCCTCATATTATCATCCATCATGTTATAGCGATAATTTCCTCTAAACTCCTTCAAGGTTTCAGCTACTTTTGATTTTTCTTCAGTAACGATATTTTTCCACACCATGCCCTTAAGTGGTCCTTCTGTAATAATTACTTCAGCTTTAATAGGATTATCAGCGTAAATATTATCGCCGCTATGAATGAAAAAGTCAGGGTTGAGTTTTCTCATCGTCTCATAAATTGTCATACCCCCAAGATCAGGATTGATCCCCCATCCTTGGCCTGCAGTATCTCCTGACCACAGAAAACGAATGGACTTTTTATGTTTTGATGCAGTTCTAAAATGTCCTATTTCATCTTGGCTTTTTGCCCCAGTTTTTAAATCTTCATAAGCAATCTTATAGAAAATGTCTTGACCGGAGGGTAATCCATTCAGGTTAACTCGAGAAGTAAAATCGGCACTGTCTAAGGTATACGGACCTGATAAAACTCTAGGATTTAAGAAATTGGGACTGGTATCCCAGGTTACCCACATTTTTGCTTCTCTGTCACTTCTAGACCAAACAATTCCAGCGTCAGAAGTTATATCGCCTGACTGGATTCCTGAGGGTGACTGAGGTCGAACTTTGTCGCTTGTTATCAGAGCCGGCGCTTGAGCGAAGGCTAGTATTTGACTTAAGCCACCAATAGGGAAAGAAGTACCTAATAAAGATTTCAAGATAATACGACGACGGTTTTTAGGGGCTTTAGGGGCAGTAGTCATCTAAGATTTAGGTAAAAAATTAATACAACTAAAGTATATTTTTTTTATGACTATTTGATTGCGAAAATATGATAATAAAGTGAATATTTTTTAGGGCAAGAGCGTTAATAGTTTAAGGCTGCGTAAAACGCTAATTACATAATTTTCAGGATAAGCGTGCCATATTTAGAGTAAAAAAATATTAATAATAAAAAATCATCATTTGGCATAAATTTTGCTAATAGGATTTATATAGCGTTCATTTTTAATCTAAAGAGGAGAATTTAAATGATAAAGAAAAAAATTAGTTTACAGCTAAGTGATTCAAAAGATCTTGATTTTATCTTGGAGGAATCCAATTTAATGGATAACGAAATCAAATGTCATCTATTTAGAGATAAAAATTTTACAGTTGATTTAAATATTAATTCCAGATTAAGGTATTTTGATGGACTTACGGAAGAGTTTGATTATTCTCTAATTCACTGAATGAAATAAATACCGGTTATAGTTCAAATTATAGAAAATAATTAGCGAAGTTACCTATGGTTTCTCAATTTAGGATGTAGGTAGTTGACTTGTGGAGTCTAAGGGCTTGGGGTGGTTGACGATTGGTGTATGTAGATACTCTTAACTAGATAATAAATTTTTTTTCAGAGGGATATTTCCTAAACTTTAAATATCGAATGACTATAGCTGCTCTTTATAAGATGGAACTGAATGGAAAACATGACAAAAATATCCTTTGATCCAAATAAAACTTTTATCAAAATCAAATACAAAGCTGGGAAATTTCGCGATGGAAGAGAATACCCAGCTGTGGACGAAAAACGCCCATTATCTTTATTGAACGCAGATTTGAAGACATTATTTGCGTACACTAGCTCAAATGACAGTATTCCAAATCCTGAGAGGGGAAGGCCTCGCCAAGAAGTTGTAGTAAGTATTTTAATGCGTAATGTGATTTCTCAGAAACCATGGGAAGAATCTTGGGTTAGTTTTTGGAGAGATCATTTTTCAATTTTTGCTCATGATCAAAATGTTGGTGCATTTTCTCCACACTGGGAAGAAAACGTCATTCGCAGACATTGTTGGGGTAATTTTAGAGAAATGTTAGAAGCAGCAGCTAGCCATCCTGCTATGTTGTATTACTTAAACAATCGTTCTTCAAGGGCCGGTAGCGCTAATGAAAATTTTGCAAGGGAATTATTTGAGCTACATACCTTTGGAAAAAATGCCTATCTTAAGGACCTATACTCTGATTGGAAAAAAGTTCCCGGAGCAATAGATGGAAGGGCAGTTGGTTATATAGATGAAGATGTATACGAAGCTGCAAGAGCTTTTACTGGCTGGACAGTTAACGATGGTTCAAATATTGGGAATAATAAAAAATTACCGGAAACGGGAGATTTTACTTATGTGGAATTGCGTCATGATAACTATCAAAAAAGAGTTTTAGGAATTGAATTTCCCTCCTACTCAGGCACAATGGTTGACGGAAGAAAGGTGTTGGATATATGTTCTTTTCATACTGCGACGGCTCATCATATTGCCACAAAATTAGTCAAGCGATTTATTAATGACAACCCGCCAAAAAAAATAATTGAAAGTACTGCGGATGTTTTTTTAAATCACAAGAATAATAGTGATCAACTTAAAAAGATCTTTAATCATCTAGTTCAAGAAGCCAGTCTAATACCTAACAGCAATAAACAAAAGGCAATAACTCCGATACGCCTCGCTAGTAAATTTATTTCTTTAACAAATATGCCATTTATATTTAATGATCAAGGCTTTCTAGGAAATATTGAGGGCGCTGGATTTAGTCCATATAGCTGGCCCAGTCCTGATGGGATACCCGATGGCATGGAGGCACTGCTATCAACAGGATTTATAAAAGAAAGAATAGCTCTCATTCAAGGACTTGCAGAGAATTGGTGGCAAACTGGAGAATTTGATCCTTTTATTGACATTGGTTCTAGTGGATCTTATGAAACTTTATTAAGTTTTTGGGAAAAAAAGTTATTTGGTCATGAAAGACCCGATTTAAGAAATCAACTATTTAAGTTTTGGAAAATTAATCCTAGCGATAAAGCAATAAATCCTCGAGAGATTGCTAAACTTATTGGCCTTTTAGCTTGCTCACCATCCTTTCAATCTGAAGTTGTTTTGCCTAAAAATATAATTTAAGGAATCCAATGAACAGAAGGGACTTTATTAATAAAACAACCTTGATAGGAACCTCGGCCTCTCTATTTGGTGGAATAAGTCAATTTGCGTTAGCTCAAAAGTCTCATCAGATTCAATCGATAAAACAAACCGGACCATTAATTATCGTATTTTTAAGAGGCGGTGCAGATGGCCTTGGAATACTTTCACCCTTGGAAGACTCCAATTTTATTTCGGCAAGATCGCCACAATTACTTTTTGCACCAACTGAAAATCCAATTTTTATTGCCGGCACAAAATTATTTTGGCATCCACAAGCAAGTGCATTTTCAGAGCTAATGCTATCTGGACGATTAGTACCATGGCTCGCAACGGGAATAATCAACGAAACAAGATCCCATTTTGAGGCTCAAGAGATTATAGAAAGGGGCGTAAGCGAACTTCATACTTTACCGGATTCGATGGGGCTAATTACCAAAATAGCTGCTGGGATAATGAGTCCTGATTCATTTTTATTTGCGGGTGGGAGTAATCTTCCCAGAGCTATGCAAGGGAATCTTTCAGCAATTGCTATTAGAGATTTACAAAATGGTATTCAGTTTCCTGGGGGAGTAAAAAATTTAGCCGTTCTTGCTCAACTCGCTAATGTTGACAGAGCTCATCCAGCATCTGAACCAATTCAAAAGACCTTAGCGCTTTTATTTAATATACAAAAATATCTAGATCCTTCAATTAAGCTAGATTTTAATAAAATTAAACCTTATGAATCTCAGGGTCGTACCCCATATACAAACAGCGACCCCAGCGTAGGTCTTCGATCAATAGCAAGACTTTTAAATTCGAATGTGCCACTTCAATATGCCTGGGTAGATCACGGAGGATGGGATATGCATGAAGGACAACCTAATCGGATGAACAATACACTTAATCAGTTAAGCCAAGCCTTGAAAGCATTTGATGAAGATTTACAAGCGCAACAAAAAAAATATACTCTGGTTGTATTAACAGAATTTGGAAGAAGATTTAGAAGTAACGGAAGTAATGGAACAGACCATGGCCATGGGGGTCTTTCACTTGTAATCGGCAGTAATTTACCAAAAAATAAGGTGATGGGCTATTGGCCAGGAATAGCAGAAAAGGATTTAAATCGTGGCGTAGATTTAGCTGTAACAACACCATATCAAGATGTTTTAAATCAGGCAATGCAGTGGGGGCACATAGAGATTTAAGTAGCGCTAAGACATTAATTTTTTAGATAAGTAGTTTATTTAATTTGAAGCTGGCTTCTATTTCTCTCAAAGGTGGATTCAGATAGATACGCCTTAAGACTACTAATGACCAGTTCCCGTCAAAAGTAGATTTGGAATCTCAAAGCTTTTATTTTGCAAAGCCCACTCAATAAAAATTTTCAGATTTACTTCGTGATTGCCAAATGCATATTGCCCAACGTTCCGATTTGAATGAATAATCCAGTGGCGTTTCTTAAATACAATCTCGTTGTGGTTTTTCCAATCGAAGCTATTATCAAATCTAATCCACATAATTTCTTGATTTTGAAAATTTGTTGGATTAAAAGAGTAATCAATTCTAATCCGGCTACTATCTTTGTTATATAAATGTGTTGGATTAAAGAAGTAATCAAGTCCTTCGGGATTTAAACATAAAGTTAAAAGCGTAACTTGCCATATAAAAAGATGGTCTAAATTACGCCAAAAATCCCAATCGATTTCATCCATTAATTTCTTCGCAATTTAAATATAGCTTATAGCCAAAATTCCAACGTTGAATCGCTACTAATAAACTAGGCATTTCCTAACCCCGCTTGGTACGACTTATCAAAATAATACTGGAGAAAGGTCATTGTTGTGACTATTACACCTTATCGGGTTGGAAATTATTTGGATATGATTAAAGATGTCCCTTACTTATGCCCCAGTTGCATCGGTTTTTGCCTGACGCTCTCTGCTTTAAAACCTGAAAAAAACTTTCAACGACTGAGTTGTCATGAAAGTACCCATGCCGACTCATACTTTGCTTGACGTTGTGATCTTTGAGTAATGCTTGCCATTCATAACTCGAAAACTGGCTACCCTAATCCGAGTAGGTCGTTACTTTTTACTAATTAGATTATTAAATTTACTTTTGATTTCATTTAATCTAGTTGAGACGGTAATATGGAACAAGGTTGATTTTTCTATTTGATTGATTAAGGTCGATATTTTTTTAGACTCGTTTGAAGTAAGTATTTGAGATTTAGATTTATCAATTAAATGATGAATTTCTCTAAGATTACTCCTTGCCCGATGTCTTAGCCATAACTCATATGGTTTTGGCAGTCCAATATAGTTATATATCAATATAATCGTCAATAATAACCCTAAAGAATTGATAGCTAGATCGACAAAACTCGCTAGTTGAAAAGGTAAGAAACGGTAGAGAAAAGGAATGTAGCCACGTTCTCTAAGGTAAATTTTACTTGCAGCACTATTTTCGCTTAACTCACGAACAATGTTCATACTTGGAAAAGTTCCACGAGGCGAGGTGGGGTCCAAATCGAAAAAATTTTCTTTTAACATAATCGCGACTGCAGTTGCTAAACCGGGTTGAATATTTTTCTTCGCAATAATTGAAATTGGCAATCCAACTGTATCAAGATCTTTTCCTGGGTTTACAGGTAAAAGGTCAAAGGAACCTCGGCTTATCTTAATGTTATATAAGTATCTAAGTCGAGAAACAATACCATTGCTTTCAGATAAATTAACAGCCATTAAATTGGGATTTCTTCCTAATTTTGAAATAATTGGTGCAGAAGATGGCAAGAGAAAAAAGGCAACGTCGACTTTGTTTGTTGTTAATGTTGTAGTTAAATCTTTGTCATTAAGTGTAAAAAAATTTGCATTATTTTGAGTAATTCCATAGATTTCGAAAAGATCATCAACAACAGTTCGAGTTCCTGAGTTTGGAGGAGGTATCGATAATCTTTTACCTTTTAAATCCTCCATGCTGTTAATATTTGAATCTTTTCGTGCAAATATGAAAAGGGGCTCCATAGCGATGGTACCTAAAGAACTTATATTTTCATGATCCTGATTTTTTATGTTTTGAGCAATAAATCCAATATCAATATCTGAATTTAAATCGTTTACGTCTTTAATGATGTTAAGAGTGTCATTTCTATTTTTAATAATAACTTCTATACCAAAATTTTCTTTTAGCTCCTTCTTTAATAATTGAGCGGTTATCTCAAAATATCCATCTTTTGGGCCGGCCATAATTACTAATTTACGTGACGGCCAATTCGTAACTATAGAAATTAAAATAAATAAAACAATAAATACTCTAAATAGAAACTTTTTTTTAAACATTAATGCCACTTTCGCTCAGAAAATATAGTGTGAAATTTACAACAAGCCTTTGAACACTTAATTATGTCAACTATGTGTCAAAATTAAAGACATTAGAAATATCTTATCATTGCATTATGTTAAGAATATTTTAGCTGAGACTTTCAAGCATTAAATTTGCGGTGCATCATGTTTAAACCTCAGATTTCAGAAGTTGCGCCGTGATCTGGAGGATATGAGTCAGTTGTTTTTAATTGGGGATAGTTTGCCGATTCATTTTTCTTCCAAGGTTTAGGCTATGAAAGGGGTGTAACATGCTGTAAAGTTCATGGTTGAAATCTAATTTGGATAGAGAAGTATTCAATATCTTAGTCCTGGTCGATTTCGCCCTATTTGCTTGGCAACTTGTCGACCTACAAGTGATGGAAGCTCATTGCTCTATTAGACATTAATTGGATACAACTACCACTAAAATTAGGCGCTTATGTTTAATCCACAAAATTTCGCGGATGAGTCTAGGCTGATTTCCCAAAAAAATATTGGCCATTATGATCAAAACGCTATTTCATATGACGAGGGTACACAAGGCCATGATGTCAGTCAAAATATCGATGCTTTATTAAGAGCTATCAAGACTGAGCCGCCATTTCATCTTCTAGATTTTGGATGTGGTCCGGGTAGAGATCTACAAACCTTTACAAAACTCGGTCATGTGGCTATTGGTCTTGAAGGCAGCCAACAAGCTGCACAAATAGCTAGAATCAAAAGTGGTTGCGAAATATTAGTCCAAGATTTTTTTAACTTATCCCTACCAGATAACACTTTTGATGGTGTTTTTGCTAATGCTTCACTATTTCATATTCCAAATAAGCTATTGCCCAAAGTACTGGGAAATTTATGGGCATGCTTAAAACCGAATGGCATTCTTTTTAGCTCAAATCCTCGCGGTAATAACAAAGAAAGCTGGAACGGAGATCGCTTTGGCTCTTATCACAATTTAGAAGGCTGGAGATCTTTTATGACCAATGCACAGTTTGCTGAAATTGATTATTACTATAGGCCAAGTGGACTGCCATTGGAGCAACAGCCTTGGCTAGCAAGTGTTTGGAAAAAGTAAAGGAAGCAATGATTATAAGTTCTTTAACATACCCCTCCCATAGACGCTTGAATTTTGTATGATCGCGTCTCTATTAAAAGGAAAAGGGCAAATTGAATTCAAGTCAAATGTGATTAGGGTATTCCACAATATTTTTAATTTTTGAATGCGAGAAGAATTACTTTTAACAAACCTAAATAGATCAATTTGCAAAAGAACGGCTAGGCTTAAAATGAAGAATAACAAAAAAATATCACTAGATGATTTTCATGGAAAAGAATTAGCAGAGCTTAATTCTAAAGTCTATGCTAAAGAGCTGAAGAGACTTCAGATCGAGTTAGTCAAAATGCAGGAGTGGGTATCCGTCACTAACGCCAAAGTTATAGTAATTTTTGAAGGAAGAGATGCTGCGGGCAAAGGTGGCGCAATAAAGCGTATTACCGAGCCACTTAATCCAAGAGTTTGTAGAATAGCTGCGCTTGGAACACCTTCTGAAAAAGAAAAAACACAGTGGTATTTTCAAAGATATATTTCCCACCTTCCATCGGGAGGAGAAATTGTTCTTTTTGATCGGTCATGGTACAACCGTGGAGGTGTTGAGAAAGTAATGGGATTTTGTTCTGACAAAGAATATGAAGAATTTTTTTATCAATGCCCAGATTTTGAAAAGCTGTTAGTTCGAAGCGGTATTATTTTGATTAAGTATTGGTTTTCCGTCAGCGATAAAATTCAAGAGTTGCGTTTTCAAGAACGTGCTAAAGATCCAGTAAAGCGTTGGAAATTAAGTCCCATGGATATTAAGTCTAGAGACTTATGGGTAGAGTATTCAAAAGCTAAAGATCATATGTTTTCGTTAACAGACACTGACTATGCTCCATGGTATGTTGTTAATGCAGACATTAAAGAAAGGGCTAGATTAAACTGTATGCGTCATTTACTATCAAAAATACCTTATGAAGAAATTAAAAATCGGCCAATTAAATTGACCCCAAGAAAAAATAAACCTTCAAATTATCAAAGACCACCAATATCTGTTCAAAATTTTGTGCCTGATTTTTATGGTTGATTCAAAAATTAAAATATAGTTATCTTAAATAAATTATGAGTAGGTATTTTCCCTATATTGCGAATAATAAAGCGTTTTGGAGTTATTTTTAATCGGATTTTTCAAACAATAATTTATTCAATTGTTTCAGCAAGTCAATGAACGATTGGGGTATATTAAATTTTTAACCCTTATTAAGGTTACTAAGTATTTATTGAATTTATATGTATTGTTATCTTAGGTTACTGTAGTGTTTTCCTAAGGTTATGAAATTATTGGGAAACTATTGACTTTCGATTACCCATGCGGCGGATTAAAATTTATCTTAAGATCTAAATCACAGTTGAACGTAAATCTGATTGAAAAAAATCATTTTCTAAAGAGCAGGAGTTATGAAATTTTTCCAAGGGTTTTTACATTTTAATATTCGATGTTCCGAAGAAGATCTTCCATCAATAGAGAAATTTTATGGAGACGTGCTTGATTTAAGAATAGGTCCAAGACCAGATTTCGCGGTTCCTGGAATTTGGCTTTATTGTGAAGATGATCCTATTTTGCATGTTGTGGCTCGCTTTAAAAAAGGCGCTCAAATAAAAGACTACCATAATAGTAGTATTGATCATATTGCCTGGAAAGCTAGTGGAGCAGTAGAGTTCCGAAATCGACTTCAATTACTTGATGTTGAATTTGAAGAGCAGAACATTAAAGATGCTGGTTATCAAGTTTTTTTATATGATCCAGTAGGTACAAAACTTGAATTTAACTTCGCTAATGAGCACGTACCTGATGCTGTACCTTTAGGCACTACTGCAGAAGCAAATATAAGGTAAGTCAGCAATATTCAAAATATTGCGAAACAGCCACCAACCCGGCGAGTGAGATAGCTGATGCGTGCGTATTCCTACTTTCCGATCGATCAACATATGTAAATTTATCAACAATTACTGAAGATGGTGGGCAAGTAGAGAGTAAGATAATGTATAACCCTGAGCGTAATTGGGGAGGAAAAAAATTGGATTACAAATCATAGATAGCTTTTGGCTTTATGGAATCAATGAAGAGGGCTCATTGAAAAAACCTAATATTTTGGCTCACCGACCTGGACTCGAACCAGTGTCCTATAGATTTTAACAGAAATTACTCCGTTCGAAAATTAAATATAAATCAATGGTTTGTAAGGCTATTTATGTAGTGTGCGATTGGTTTTTGCCAAGAAATAATAGCTTAAGAAGTTAATTGCCGTTGTTTGATAAGTTCGGCAGCAGTAATACGGACAATCTTGCCGTCAACTGTGGTCACAATTGCAGTATTAGTTTGGATTGCCAAGTCTATGGCCGCTTGTCCAGCGCGTTGCATCGCATAGTAGGATCCTGAAATATCAGGATCAGTAGAGTTACGAATATCATTGATTGGTATAGTCATCATTAACCTTGATTAATTTGTTCTGGCGGCGTTTTATCGCCATTCAGCAATACCCATGATTTTACAGCTTTTTGATAATTAGATAAATTTTGAAGACCACCGATATAGCGTCTGCGAATTATTTCTTCAGGGATGTTATGTCCTCCCTGTGCCACCCGCTCTGCTACTCGAGAAATTGCTAATTCAGGTTAGCTTAGTTTAATAAACCAAAGCTTAACGGTGTAACCCAAATCTTTCCACTCCTGAATACGTTGCAGGTAATGATTCCCAGATAAAGTTGTTTCAAACGCAAAGCTTTCTCCAGCTTTAGTGTATTCATCCAATTCATTCAGCATTAATCGAGCAGCTTTAAAAGAAATAGATTCAGGATTAAAAGGTGCTAAGCCAGCAGCGATTAGGTCGGCATTGATAAAGCGTAATGTATGAGCCTCTTTGGGTAAGAAGTTTTTAGCGAAGGTTGTTTTTCCGGCACCATTGGGTCCGGCAATAATGATAATTTTTTTACTCATAGCAGTCATCTTTTTAGTCGCTGTGAAATATAACGCTGCTTGGACTGTTCTAGTAATTGACTAATGCTTTTTTTGCCTACAATACAGTTAAACAGATTTTGATCAAGTTCTTTACTAAGTTTGAGTCCCTCAATCCGCGCAGATGCGGCAACATTAGAAACGAAAAATTGTCGGGATTGATATAGAAGTTTATTGGCAGACATATCGCAAGTCTAATGGAAATAAAATCAATTTTCTATTCCGAAAAAAAGTAAGGTCTTATTTGGTAGGACGGGCGAGATTCGAACTCGCGACCAACGGATTAAAAGAAATCACTCCGCTTGAAAATTATATATAAATCAATGCTTTGTAGTCGAATATCCGTGGTGTGCGATTGACTGTGCGAATGGTTTTTTGTTTGGTCAGAGTCTAAGCGTTACTTAAAGTAACGCTTGTGCAAGATAGGCAAATTAGTGTATTTGTCCGCTCAGAGCGAGTTCTCTTAGAGCATTTCCTGGGGTGATTGTACTTTTATAAAGCGGCCCACAAGGGGTATCAGCCATCATCATAGAGAGTACATACCAATCATTAGCATAATGAATCGACTGATAGCTTTCTAGGTGATAGGTAAACATATTTAGAATACCAATAATGCTGCGATTAGTAGATTTACAATAAACTACTTCATCAAGATAATTTAATTCTTGTTGCATAAACGATTCACTAACTCCTTGGGAAAGTAGGACTTTAAATAGGTATTGTGGGAATCGCTCTACAAGACTCGAGGCTGGGGCTAAAGGCATCAATACTGGTAGCAGAGTTCTTTCATTTACAAATAAGGCTACCTGGGGTTTTGAAAATATTACCTTGGCATACCAGTTACCCAAAATATTACCTCCTGTGCCAGCGGGTTCGCTTAAGCCTGAGCTCACTCGGTCTAATAACTGTTTGGAGCAGTGTAAATAAAACATCAGTAAATTGACCTCTCTATCAACATTAAATATGCCTTACTTTTTTCTATAAGTCGCATCATGATCTGGTTGGATTAATAGAACCCTTAGGTAATGATCTTCTCTAAAACCGATTCCGCGAATAGATTTACTGACTCGAAATAAGTAAAGCGCCTCAATTCCTTTAGGTGCTGGAATACTATGAATCTTTTCCCACCTCAAGCCCTTGTCACGATATACTTGATTCCAGGTGAGCTCTTGATTTTTTCAAAAGTAGCAAAGACTTTTTCTTGCGCTACTAATTCTAGATTATCCCAGACAGATTGAAAAACAGGGCTATTGAGATCTAACTCAACTAAGGGTTCAGGCTTTGCGCTTCGTGCCATTCGCTTTAGCCATTTTTAATTTAGAAAGATTAGTAGCTTTGGCTGGTGTATTTTGTGCCCAAATTAACGCGGTTGATAAATCCTTTTTGAGATCTGGTGTATGCATCCATTGCTCATTATCCGGAATCACTGTGGCTGTACGAATCACCCAAACACCTGGTTCAGGCATTTCAACTAAAACCTGACGACCTGCATGTTCTTTACCAAGCGATATCTGCCCACTAGCTCCAATAGATTTAATAACTTGGTGATCTAGTAATGCTCCCATCATATTCTCCTATATTCGTGCTGCATGCTTGCACTATAGCATGATTTTACTAAATTGCTTCAAATGTCAACTTATATTATGAATTTTTAGCTAAGGTAGTTTTGATGCTCCAAAAGAGTTTAAAAATATTTACAACAAAAACGGTTCACTCGAATTTGTGATCTGTATGCAAGTTTGTCATCAACAATATCATGTCGTTGGTAAATTACCTGCAGTTACTGAACTTGAAACTTATCTAGTTAAATATCTATCTAAGTACCTTTGCGAGGATATTGACGTGGCAAGACAGGGAATAAACAAATTTGCATTGAGGCAGAAAAAAGCGAGCTGTTCGTGAAGCTGTGGATCAGGACAAGCGAGAGATACGAGAAGAAATAGTCGCTGCAGAAAATTCCTAAGCTTATTACTTTGGGCAAGCGTTACTTAAAGTAACGCTTGTGAAACGATTATATGAAAGAAAGTTTTTAAATTCCTAATTCGCTATGTGATCCTAAGCGAACTAGTTGTATTGTGTTCTCGTCTGGTATTCTGTAAATTAAAACGAGATCAGGTTTGATATGACAGTCTCTATGATCTTTCCACTCCCCGACTAATGGATGATCAAAGTATTTTTCCGGAAGATTTTTATTCGCACTAAGTAACTTTAAAACAGTTTCTAGGTCACTAGCCAAAGTTTTTTTGTGAATACCTTTTGCTTCTCTTTTGTAGTCGCGTTTAAACTGCCCAGTATTTTCAATCTTTCTCATTCAGGTCGGCCATCAAGTCATTGATAGAAGTAAAGGATTTAAGTTTTCCTTTTCTGGCTTCTTTCATGGCTGCAATAGTTTCTTTATTTGGAATGAGCGGTTCAAATGGCAATGCCTTTTCTTTAGCTACTTTGGTCATCATGATTCGAAAGGCATCAGACGGAGTAAGTCCCATTGCTGCTAATACAGCGGTAGCCTCTTCCTTAATGCCTTCACTAATTCTGGCTCGTACAACAGCATTTGCAGTCATATAGGTGTCCTTTTGGTTACTTTCTGTTTGAGCTACATTGTAGCACAAAAAGGAATTAAGTTGCTAGTGAGGCTTCAGATTGTTTTGTTTTGTAAGTGTATAGATGCTTCAACAGAACAAGATGGATTTTGGCATTTGAAAGATTTTTATAGGTCTAGGAATTTTATTACGTTGCTATCGCTAGCTTCATGCTCATGAAAATATTAGGGGCGTAATATCGGCGGTGTGCGATTGATTGTGCGATTGCTTTTCTAAATACTAATGGGCTAAGCGTTACTTAAAGTAACGCTTATGTAATTTAATTTCTAGAAATGGGGCGAAGTCCCTTCAAAATCTCAAACTAGGAGTCAAGGCCAGTCGGGATATTGTTGTGCGTTTGAGGAGATAATGTTTGTAGTGCTAATCCCCTTTCTGAAGCTAGGGTGGTACCTTATTAGTGGTTTTCGAAAGACTTGCATACAGTTACTTTATGGTTGAGATAATTGGTGTAACATAGAATTTATATACATAAAATAATATATGGAGCTAACTATGAGTGAGCCGTTAGTCACTAAGACAGATATTCTAAATGCTTGCAAAGATATGCTTTGTAAAGATCTTTATGTGGTGTTTACATCCCCAACCAATGGCCTTGGTCCAGTAATGGAAAATCTAGAGAAGCATTTAGATTTTCAAATTCATTTAGAAAAGACTGGCGTTATGTTTGGAGCAGGGCCTTTTTTTGCTGAAAATGAATCTGACTGGAATGGTGAGGGTATGGTAATTATCCGCGCTAATTCTCTAGCAGATGCTCAACAAATTGCTGCAAAAGATCCAATGCATCAATCTGGAGCTAGGTCATTCAAAGTAAGGCCTTGGTTACTAAATGAAGGGACAATTACAATTCAACTAAACTACTCTGATCGTTCTCAAAAAATACTCTAATAAAAGAAGAGGTGGATATGAACTCAAAACTCATTAAAAATATATTTAGTCCTACCCGTTTTATGAAGTTATTTACCCTTATTGTTTGCCTCAGTCCAAGCATTTTTGTGTTTGCACAGACTGATTTTCCTAAGCAAAAGCCAATTACTATTATTGTGGCTACTGGTCCTGGAAGCTCTACAGATGTGATAGCTAGAATTGTCGCTGCTAGGCTTACCGAGAATTTGGGTTGGAATGTTGTTGTTGAGAATAAGCTAGGAGCCAGCGGTAATATTGCGTGTGTTTATGTAAAAAGATCTAACCCGGATGGTTATTCAATATTAGCCCATAGCGTATCATTTGCCATTAATCCTAGTATTTACAAAAATGCTGGCTATGATGCAATCAATGATTTTGATCCAATCGCTCTTGGTGCAAGCTCACCGAATATGATTGGACTGAATATGTCTATTCCAGTAAATAATCTAAAAGAGCTTGTTGCATATGGCAAAAAAGAACAGTTAAGTTATGCCTCATCCGGTATAGGAACTACGACACATTTAATAATAGAAAGATTCAAAAACATTACGAATTCTGACTTTGTTCATGCACCATATCAGCCAGCTCAAGCTGTTGGATCGACAGTCGCAGGTCATACGCAAATATCAAGCACGTCAATGCCTCCATCTGTGCCATTTATAAAAGCTGGTAAGTTAAAAGCATTGGCAGTCACAAGTGCACAGCGCTCTTCTGCACT